>Ga0157362_1000899_pt1 | contig 11417 bp, 11 predicted proteins | sample AttlaeALBM3_FD_111480 | JGI IMG/M metagenome (GOLD analysis project Ga0157362, IMG submission 111480) | Fungus gardens microbial communities from leaf cutter ant in Ribeirão Preto, State of São Paulo, Brazil - Atta laevigata ALBM3 | ecosystem: Host-associated > Fungi > Mycelium > Unclassified ... | reverse complement strand
TCACGTGGCCGGCCGTAGCGAGGCGCAGCACCGGCGTCGATCCGGCAAGGCCGAGGAGGAGCCGATACTGGAACGTATCGGCGACGACGAGAACGCGGCCGGGCGGCGTCGGGGCCGCGCCGCGGTAGGCCAGCTCGCCACGTGAGACACCCTCCTAATCCCGATCGCGAAGGAGCGCAGCTGTCGTGCTGTTCGCAGTGCGTATGGAGGTCAGCCTGCCGCCGGACATGGACCCGGATGTGAAGGCGGATCTGCTGGCCCGCGAGAAGGCCTACAGTCAGGACCTGCAACGGGCGGGCAGGTGGCCGCATCTGTGGCGGATCGCGGGCCGGGTCGCCAACCTGTCGATCCTCGACGTCGCCGACAACGCCGAACTGCACCAACTGCTGTCCAACCTGCCGCTGTTTCCATACCTGAACGTTGAGGTCATCCCATTGGCGCCGCACCCCTCGGACATCAGGGCCGGCTGAGATACGGAGGAACGATGCCCGAGGCGGTAATTGTCGCATTCGCCCGAAGCCCGATCGGGCGTGCGGGCAAGGGCTCGCTCAAGGACATGCGCGCCGACGATCTGACGGTGCAGATGGTGCGGGCCGCGCTGGAGAAGGTGCGGCAGATCTCGCTCGACGACGTCGCCGACTTGCATCTGGGGTGCGGTCTGCCCGGCGGCGAACAGGGTTTCAACATGGCCCGGGTCGTCGCGGTCCTCCTGGGACAGGACCGACTGCCGGGGGTGACGGTGACCCGCTACTGCTCGTCCTCGTTGCAGACCACCCGGATGGCCTTCCACGCGATCAAGGCCGGCGAGGGCGACGTGTTCATCTCCGCCGGGGTGGAGACGGTCTCCCGCTTCACCGCCGGCAGCAGCGATTCGTGGCCGGACACCCGCAATCCCCGATTCGCGGCCGCCATGGAGCGCACAGAGCGGCGGGCCGGGCCGGGCATCGATGAGTGGGACGACCCCCGGTCCGACGGCGCAGTTCCCGACGCATACATCGCGATGGGGCAGACCGCGGAGAACGTCGCGCTGCTCCTCGATATCTCGCGAGCGGAAATGGACGCCTTCGGGGTGCGCTCGCAGAATCTGGCCGAGAAGGCAATCGCCGACGGGTTCTTCGCGCGCGAGATCAGCCCGGTGACCCTTCCCGACGGCTCCGTCATCGCGGCCGACGACGGTCCGCGTCCCGGGGTTACCCTCGCCGGCGTGGCCGAGCTGCAACCGGTCTTCCGCCCCGACGGGCGCGTGACCGCGGCGAACTGCTGCCCGCTCAACGACGGCGCGGCCGCGGTCGTGGTGATGTCCGACGCCTACGCCCGGGCGCTGGGCGTGACCCCGTTGGCGCGGATCGTAGCCACCGGTGTCACCGCGCTCTCGCCCGAGATCATGGGTCTGGGCCCGGTCCAGGCGTCCCGGCAGGCGCTGGCCCGGGCCGGGATGACGATCGACGACATCGACCTGGTCGAGATCAACGAGGCCTTCGCCGCCCAGGTGATTCCGTCGGCTCGGCTACTGGATGTCGACCCGTTCGACGATGAGAAGCTGAATGTGCACGGGGGTGCGATCGCACTGGGCCACCCGTTCGGGATGACCGGGGCACGCATCACCGCGACGCTCATCAACGGCCTGCAGTCGCGCGACAAGCAGTTCGGCCTGGAGACCATGTGCGTCGGCGGTGGGCAGGGCATGGCAATGATCCTCGAAAGGTTGTCCTGACCCGACAAGGTGGCCGTGCCGGGGTGGCCGCATCATTGATCGGTCGGTCTCCCACGACGGCGGCGGTGTCGGTGTACGAGGTGAAGGTCGAGCCCTTCGGCGAAAGCTTCGACTGTGCCGAGGACGAGACGATCCTGCACGCGGCGCTGCGCAATCGGCTGTACCTGAAGTACGGGTGCAAGCACGGCGGGTGCGGCACCTGCAAGGTGTGGATCCTCGACGGCGACGTCGATCTGGGCGGCTCCAGCTACGCGCTCTCACCGGGGGAGCGGGACGCCGGGACGATCCTGGTGTGCCAGAGCTACCCGGTCGCAGACTGCGTCATCGACGCGACGCCGATGAATCTCGACGAGGAGGAATTCCGTGCCGGCGACCGAAGCGGTCGCTACGAGATGACGCTGGAATCCGCGACCAGGCTGACCCCGGACATCTGCCGACTGGTCCTGCGTCACCAACCCGGGACGGTCATGCCGTTCATCGCGGGTCAGTTCGTCAACGTGGTGGTGCCCGGCACGGCCGCGGAACGGTCCTACTCAATGGCCAACGGGTCGGCCGACAACGAGCGGATTGAGCTGATCTGCAAGCTGCTGCCCGGCGGGCTGTTCTCGGGGTTCGTCGCCGAGCAGGCCCGGCCGGGGACCCAGCTGACGGTGAGCGGCCCGTTCGGGCAGCTCGCGGTCCGACTCTCGCACCGGGAAATAGTGATGGTGGCGGGCGGGTCCGGGCTGGCCCCGCTGCTGTCGATGCTCATCGATCAGGCGGGCAAGCCCGTGAAGCGACGCATCACGCTGTTCTTCGGCGCCCGCACCCCCGAGGACCTCTACGCGCTGGACGAGATAGCCGCGCTGGCCCCGGCGCTGCCGGAGTTGAAGTTCGTCCCCGTGGTCACCGATCCCCCCGCCGGCTGGATGGGCGCCGTCGGCCTGGTCACCGACGCGATCGCGGCGTGGCGTGATTCCTGGGAGGGCTGCGACGCGTACCTGTGCGGCCCGCCGGGGATGATCGACGCGGCAACCGAGTTGCTGGTGGGTCGGGGGGTGCGCCCGCAGAACGTCTACTTCGACGCGTTCGTCCCAACCGGTGATGCGAAGGACAGTTAGAGCTCGAAGTTTTGGACCTTTGGGAGCGTTGTGCGTGGCTACGCGCGGGGCTTGACTGGACCCGCAGGCCCGTCCCGTCCCGGGGGGCCGCCATCTCCGAAGTTGGGGAGGAATTATGCCCTCGATCGTGGAGGCTCATGACCGGGTGAAGTCGGTGGAGTGGACGCCGACCTACGTGCAGCACGAGCCGCGGTACCCAACTCGTTACAAGATGCCCCGCAAGACCAAGGACCCGTTCCGGACGTTGGTGCGCGAGTACTTGACGATGGAGCAGGAGAAGGACGACCGGCAGTACGGGGGTTTCGAGGATGTGCTCTCCCGCACCGCGTCGCTGAAGGATGCCCGCCTGGGCTGGCTGGAGGGCATGAAGCTGGCGCTGCCGATCGTGGTGTACGCGGAGTACGGGGCGGAGAAGTGCCAGTCGATGCTGGTGGACACGGTGGAGAACGCCGAGCTCCGGCAGGGTTATCTGGCGCAGGCGATGGACGAGCGGCGGCATTTGAATCAGCAGATGTATCTGCTGCGGTACATGGCCAAGAACGCGCCGGAGCCGTGGGGGTTCGACCGGGGGATGAAGTTGCGGGGTGACAACATCTTCGCCCGGGCGGGTCGGGTGTGTTTTGACAACTTCTACGTCAACGACCCGGTGGAGTGCGCGCTGAGCCTGCAGGTGATCGGGGAGACCGCCTACACCAACCCGTTGTTCGTGGCGTTGACTCAGGCGGCGGCGCGTAACGGGGATCACGCCACGCCGGGGGTGTTCCTGTCGATCCAGTCCGACGAGTCCCGGCACATGGCCAACGGATATGCGACGTTGGCGGCGGTGCTCTCCGAGCCGGACAACCTGGAGATGCTGCAGCTCGATTTCGACCGCTCGTTCTGGAAGCAGCACGTGTTCCTGGACCCGTTGATCAACGTGCTGTTCGACTACTTCGGCTGCGGGCAGATGGACAAGGGCTACACCAAGTACTGGGACGAGTGGGTGGCCGACGACTGGGTGGGCAACTACATCGGCACCCTGGAGCCGTTCGGGTTGCAGGTGCCGAAGTACTTCGGGGAGGCCGCGGAGCGGTTGAAGTGGTCCGGGCACACCGCGGCGATGGTCGCCGCGGCGTCGTGGCCGCTGCACTACTGGCGTTGGCCGACGATCACCCCGCAGCACATGGAGTGGTTGGAGGAGCAATATCCGGGCTGGTACGACATCTACGGCCAGTTCTGGGAGGCCTACGCGCTGCTCGAGGACCCCGGGATGGAGATGATCCCGATCCAGGGGCTGTCGCAGCGGCCGTTCTTCTGCCGCACCTGCTCGCTGCCGTGTGTGTTTCCGCGCCTGGACGAGTCCACCTGCCGGGTGCGCCGCTACAACGGCCGCAACCACGCCTTCTGCTCCGGCCCGTGCGAGGAGATCTTCTGCCAACAGCCGGAGCGGTATGAAGCCACCGCGCTGTGGGACGAGCTGTGGGCCGGGACCGGGCTGGAGGAGTTCGTGGTCACCCGTGACCTGCTCCGGGAGGACGGCAAGACGCTGATCGCGCAGCCGCACACCAAACCCGACGGGCATCTGTGGACGACCGAGGACATCGCCCGGCTGAACTTCGAGATCCTCAACCCGCTGGAAGAGGTCACCGACGCCCCCGAGCTGGTCCGCCGGGCCGACGGCACCCTGGTGCTCGCCGAGGCCGCGACGGTGAGCGCATGAACACCCGCGCGGCCGCGCCGCCCCGGGATTTCAGCTACATCACCCCGGCCCGGCGCCGGTTGACCGAGTACGAGGCGGTCAACCTGTATGTGCAGCCGCGGCTGGGCAACTGGTGGGACAAGGGCAACAGCTACCTGCGCACCCCCGACGGGCGGGCGGCGTTCATCGAGGAATCAACGCTGCTGCGCCACCCCGACTGGCACGCCTTCCGCGACCCCTCCGGACTCTGGCAGCGCCCGTATGTGCGGATGCAGGCCGAACAGGAGCGCGCCATCGGCCGGCTCACCGACGACGTGGCCGAGCACGCCGCCGCCGAGATAGACCCGGTCTGGCTGACCGAGATCCTGCAGAACCACTACGCGGTCTGGTCATTCGCCGAGTGGGGGCTGTTCCGGGGGCTGTTCTCCGCCTCCCGCGAGGGCCTGTCGGACACCATCGTGGCCTCGATGCTGTTCCAGACCTTCGACCGGGCCCGCCACTCCCAGGACATCGTCCACTGGATGCTTGCCCTCGAGGAGCACGTGCCCGGCTTCGACGCCACCGGGGCCAAGGACGCCTGGCTGGACTCGCCCCGCTACCAGCCGCTGCGGCGCCTGGTCGAGGAGATCGCCTTCGTCGTCAAGGACTGGTGCGAGACCATCGTGGCGATCAACCTGTGCTTCGACCCGATCGCCAGCCAGGTCGCCGTCCACCGCCTGGTCGGGCAGCTGGCCCCAATCCACGGTGACGTCGTGGACAAACTCATCGTCGCCTCCGTCGAACGCGACCACCGCCGGGACCTCGACTACACCCGCGAGTTCATCCGCATGGTCACCGCCGACGACGTCCCGGCAGCAGTGACCAACCGTCAGATCCTGACCGAGTGGGTCGGGAGATGGACGCCGGAGGTGGTGGCCGCGGTGCGGCCGCTCGCGGAGCTGTACGAGTGCCTGCCCGCCGCGCGGATCGGCTTCACCGAGGTGCTCGACGCCGCGGTCGCGCGGGCCGGGCAGGTTGCCTCCGAGCTCGGGATTGGGGGTGTCGGGTGAACCCGGCGGCGCGCACCGACCACGCCACCACCCTGGTGCTGATGAAGGGGCCGGAGGCCGACGCGACGTTGGCGGCGATCGCCGCCTCCGGTCAGGACGTCGAGGTCTACGACGAGGGTCCCTACTGGAAACTGAACGGCAAGGGCGACATTCACGTCGACATCCAGACCGTGTCCGAGGAGCTCGGGGCCCCGCTGACGATCGGCAGATGGCTGGTGAGCATGTCCTCGTTCGTCGGGTACGCCGAAACCGGGGAGAGTCACTTCACCGTCCACGCCGAACGTGGTGGCGCGATAAACCGGGCAGCGCCCGGCCAGTGACTCCCGGCCGGTGGGCGTCTACTCCGAACAGGTTCTGCCGCGCCTGACAGACCTGGTGATGAACACCGCCCGGCTGCGCGCGATCCGCGCCAGGGTCTGCACCGGGTTGGTCGGTGAGGTCGTCGAGGTCGGCTTCGGCAGCGGCCTGAACCTGCCGCACCTGACCGCGGCGGTGACCCGGCTGCGCGCGGTCGAGCCCTCGATGACCGCGGTGCAGTTGGCCGGGCCGCGCATCGCCGCCGCACCCTTCGCGGTCGAGGTCGTCGGCCCGGACGGCGGGCGGTTGCCGCTGCCGGACGGCAGCGCCGACGCGGCCCTGTGCACCTGGACGTTGTGCACGGTACCGGACCCGGTCGCCGCCGTCGGTGAGATACGCCGGGTGCTGCGCCCCGGGGGGCGGTTGCACTTTGTCGAGCACGGGCAGGCGCCGGACGCGCGGGTCCGGCGCCTGCAGCGGTGGTTTCGCGGCGCGCACCGTCGGGTCGCGGGCGGCTGCGTGCTCGACCGGAACCCGCCCGAGATCCTGCGCCGCGGTGGGCTGAACGTCACGCACCTGGACACGTACTACCTGGCGGGCGTGCCCAAACCGTGGGCCTGGACCTACGAGGGGGTGGCCACCGCGCACTGATCGGCCCGTCCGCAACGCCCCGACCAATCGGACGAGCCGGCCCCGGGGAACCCTGTCCGGCCGGACGAGGCTTCCGGCGTTGCCGCGGTCCTAGATTTCGCTGGTCAGCTGTGCGCCGCGGTCCCGAGGAGGACGCCGACGATGACCCTGCTCAAGCGCGAGGAATGGCACGACATCACGCGCATGACCGACTGGAACTTCACCTTCGTCGACGACGCCACGGTGTTCCCCGAGTGGATGTCCGGACGCGGCGGGACCGAGCGAGAACGGTGGCAGGCCTGGCGCGAGGATTACCGCTGCTCCTACGCCGAGTATGTGGCCACCCAGCGCGAGAAGGAGACCGCGGCCTACTCGGTCAAGGCCGCGCTGCAGCGCTCGAACATGTTCGACGGTCTGCACGAGGGCGCGAAGACGAACTCGAAGTTGCACTTCTCGTCGCTGTCCCTGATCGAATACCTGGCCGTGTCCTCCGAGCTGACCATGGCCCGGTTCGGCCTGACCGGCGGATGGCGGAACATGGCCGTGCTCGGCGCACTCGACGAGATGCGACACACCCAGCTGAACCTGTTCTTCTCCCACGAGCTGGTGGGCAGGGACGTCCACTACGACTGGTCGCAGAAGGCTTATTTCACGAACAACTGGGCGATCATCGCCGGCCGGTCGTTCTTCGACGGCACGATGACCACGCCGTCGGCGGTCGACATCGCGCTCGGGCTGCCGTTCACGATCGAGACCGGATTCACCAATCTGCAGTTTGTGGCACTGGCCGCGAATGCGCTGGAGTCCGGCGATGTCAACTTCGCCAACCTGATCTCCTCGATCCAGACCGACGAGGCCCGGCACGCCCAGCAGGGCGGACCGACCCTCGAGGCGCTGATGGAATACGAGCCGGAGCGCGCGCAGTGGGTCGTCGACCGAACATTCTGGCTGTGCCAACGACTGTTCGCGATCGTGACCGGACCGTCGATGGACTACTACTCGCCGTTGGAGTCCCGGGAGCAGTCCTACAAGGAATTCATGCAGGAGTGGATCTGCGAGCAGTTCCTCGCCTCGCTGCAGGACTACGGACTGAACAAACCCTGGTACTGGGACGAGTTCATCGAGTGCCTCAACCACGCCCACCACTCGACGCACCTGGGCACCTGGTTCTACCGGTGGACGTTGTTCTGGAATCCCAACGCCGGCGTCTCCAAGGCCGAACGGGAGTGGTTGAACGAGAAGTATCCGCAGTGGGAGGAGCATTGGGGCCCGCTGTGGGATCAGGTCATCTACAACATCAACGACGGCCGGCCGGACCTGGCGCTGCCCAACACGCTGCCGTGGATCTGCAACACGTGCAATCTGCCGATCGGCTGCGCGACCTCTCCGGGGTGTAGCCGGTACCCGGTTCGGCCGTACAAGCTGGTGCACAACGGCCGCAAGTACTGGTTCTGCTCCGAGCCATGTCGGCGGATCTGGTGGGAGGACCGCAACCACGTGATCCACCAGCGCACGATCATCGACCGGCTGCTGGACGGCTCCGTGCAGCCGCCGGACCTGAGCGGGTGCTTCGACTACATGGGCGTCGGCTCGGAGGAGATGGGCGATGACGCCTACGGCTTTTCCTGGGCCCTCGACTACGTCGACGAGTACGCCGCGCGCACGAAGGAGGCGTCATGACCGGCGCGCCGCCGGAGGGGATACCGGTGCAGGCCCTGTTCGAGGGTGACTTCCTCACCTTCCTGGTGATGCTGGAGCCGACCGACACGATTCCGCAGGCGTGCGAGAAGGTGGCCGATGGCGTGGTCGGACGCCGCATTCCACGCCGCCCGGGCGTGGGCTACGTGCTCCGTCGGGAGGACGGCACCGAGGTGCCCGACGACCTGACGGTGGACACGGCCGGCATCGAGCACAGCGACTACATCACGGTCGGATTTCGCAACTGATCCGCGCTCGGCACACAATCAACGTGAGGAGATCGGAATGAAGCTCCGCGGCCAAGAGGTGCTGCTGCCCACCACCCACGTCGGCTCCTATCCGCGCCCGATCTACATGCAGGGCAAGGTATTCGACGTCGGCATCGACGCGCCGGAGTTCCCCAGCTTCCGCACCCGTGAGCTGTACCGGCACGCCGTCGCCGCGGTGATCCACGATCAGGAGCGGATCGGGCTGGACATCGTCACCGACGGCGGGCAGCACTACGAGAACGAGACCGACTATGAACTGTCCGAGCTGTTCCACTACCTGCCGCACCGGCTGCGCGGGATCCAGCCGTACGGCGACCGGATCCAGGTCGCCGCGTACGACATGCCGATCTGGAAGCCCACCGTGGTCGACGAAATCGCCTGGCACCGGCCGATCTTCAAGCCCGTTGCCGAGGCCGCCCGGGACGCCACCGACAAGCCGATCAAGATCAACGTTGGACTTGGGCCGCTGACCCAGGCGCTGCTGATGACCGACCGGCACTACAACGACCTGCCCGCGCTGGCGAAGGCCTTCGCCCGGGCCCTGAACGCCGAGTTCAAGGACTTGGCCGCCCGCGGTGTGGACCAGATCAGCTTCGCCGAGGCCTACCCGATCGCGTTCGCTCTGCTCGATCCCGCCGACTGGATGCTCGACGTGATCAACACCGCGCTGGACGGCGTGAACCTCTACAAGGTCGTGCACATGTGTTACGGCCATGAGGAGGGTCAGAACGCGGTGCCGGACTCCGGGTCGATGGGCTCGAAGATATTCCCGTGGGCCTTCGCCATAAACGCCGACCAGCTGCACATCGAGATGGCCAGTCACAACTTCGAGGACACCAAGGCGCTGGCGGAATGGCCGGCCGACAAGGACCTCGGCATCGGTTGCCTGAACGTGAAGAGCCTGGTGGTCGAGCCGGTGGACCGGATCGCCAACTGGATACGGCAGACGATCGCGATTGTCCCGCCGGACCGGGTGTGCATCTCCACCGACTGCTCCATCGCCTCGCTGCGGCGGGTGGTTGCGCAGAAGAAGCTGGGCGCCATGGTCGCCGCGACCAACCTCGTGCGCGCGGAGCTGACCGGGTAGTGACCATCAACCCGATCCGACGTCCCTCGCCGCTTGGCGGCGTCGCGGAGGGAGCGCATGTCGCGGTCCTCTACCAAGACGCCGCCGAGCAGCAGGCCGCCCTGCTGCCCTACCTCGCCGACGCCGTCCGCCGCGGTGAGGGGGCCGTGTGCGTCACGGCGACCGACGCTGATCTGATGTGCCGTCAGGTCGGTGTGGCCGCCGAGCGGGTGGAGGTCATCCCGACGGACCGCTCCTACCTGCGCGACGGCCGTTTCGACGCGTCGTACATGGCCGGGTGGCTGGCGGAGATGATTGCCGCCGCCCCGGCCGGCAGCGGCGAGCCGCGCCGGTGCGTGGCGGGAGTACTGGACTGGTTCGACTTCCTCGACGACGACGGGTTCGACGACCTGTTCCGTTACGAGTCCACACTGTCCGCCCTCGCGCCCGCCGGACGGCACTCCCTGGCCTGCTTCTACGATCTGCGCGTGCTGCCGGCAGCGCAGGTGATCGATGTGTTCCGGACCCACCCGAAGGTCGTCGTCTCCGGAACGTTGTGGGAAAGCCCCTTCTACGTACCCGAACAGCTGCGCCCACTGCCGCTAACGCCGCGACCCGGCTTCGGAACCGGCGCGCCATGACCGGCAGGGCCTGATGGCCCGCGACGAGGCCGACCGACTCTCGGACGATCCCCGTCTGGTCGAGCTTGCCCGCACGGGTGCCGCTCCCGGTGGGATCTCCTGCGCGGCGCTGCACAAGCTGACCCTGCTGTCCATGCTGATGACCGACCGCGACGAGGAGGAGATTCTCGAGCTGGCCGCGGCGACCCTGCGGGCCCTCGTGCCCTGTCGCGAGGTGGTCATCCAGCTCGACGACGGAGGGTGGTGGCCGGGCCACCCGGAGAACCGTGAGGCGCTGCAGGCTGCGTTCGCGGCCGCCGAGGGACGGTTCCCGATCGAGCTGCACGGCGCCGGCGAACTCGGCGCGTCGGTGACCGGCTATGTGATCCCTATCCGCAGCCTCGGCCTGCAGATCGGGCACCTGGCGCTGTCCACGTCCGGCCCAATCACCGACGAGGTCCTGTTCCCCGTCCAGGTGCTTGCCCAACAGCTGGCGGTCGCGATCGACAACGCCCGCCGGCACGCCCGCGAGACGCGGATGGTTGCCGACTTGGAGACGTTGCGCACGCGGCTGGAGGACAAGGTCGACCAGCTCGGGCGAATCGTGCACATGCATGAGCGGCTGGCCACCGTTGCCGCAACCGGCGGCATCCCGGAAATCGCCGCGGTGATCGCCGAGCTGACCGGAATGGGCGTGGCGGTCGAGGACGAATTCGGCACGCTGCTCGCCACCGCCGGGCCCTGGACGCGTCAGCCCCTTGCGCCCTCCGCCCGGCTTCGGTTGCTGGAGCGGTTGAAGCGTGAACCGCGTCCGGTCCGGGATGGGGAGGTGGTCGCCGCGCTGGCCGGGCATCGCGCGGACACCGGAATCCTGCTGCTGCTCGACGATCCGACGGCGCACGCCCACGAGTTCGAGACCCTCGTGCTCGAATACGCGGTCACGATCCTGGCGATCGAGCTGGCGCGGGCGGCCAAGCTCGCCGAGGCCGCGAATCGGCTGCGCGCCGACCTGATCGAGGAAATCCTGCTCGGCATGCCCGAGGCGATCGCGCGGGCGCGAGCGGCGGCCCTCGACATCGACCTGGACACCCACCGCCGGGTGGCCGTGCTCGAACCGGTCCACGCCGCCGACCCCGGCGCGGTCGACGCCCTGCGGCAGGCGCTGGAGCGCGCGCTGCATCGCCTCGGCGAGCAGGCGCCGGTGATGGCCCGGGGCGGCGAGGTGCTGTGCCTGGCACCGGCCGGCATGGACTGGGCCGCGGTGTTGAAGGCGATCCGCGCCGACCCGGCCGGGGG
>Ga0157362_1000898_pt1 | contig 11422 bp, 9 predicted proteins | sample AttlaeALBM3_FD_111480 | JGI IMG/M metagenome (GOLD analysis project Ga0157362, IMG submission 111480) | Fungus gardens microbial communities from leaf cutter ant in Ribeirão Preto, State of São Paulo, Brazil - Atta laevigata ALBM3 | ecosystem: Host-associated > Fungi > Mycelium > Unclassified ... | reverse complement strand
TATATATGTGTGTGTGTGTGTATGTATATATATATATATTCACACAGAATTATTTCAACACTAAAGATCTAGTTTGAACATTTAGGGCCTTTAATTTCCGATTCATTTTGAGAGAATTCCATTTTGTAGACATGTTTGTTATACAAATACATGTTTGTTAAACAAATGGCAAATTATAATATATTGTATATCACAAAATATAGAATATTAATTGTCTTTTACAAAAAAAAATAAGCATATGCAATTTTAATGTATTTATCCAATTAAAGTTTTACATCCAATTTTCCTAATATAATTGTAATATAATTGTAAGGTATAATAAAAAATCTACTGATATTGTATTCTTATATTCTGACATAGAATAATCATATATTTCGTTAATTTATAAATACACTTTATAGGATCCATCATACATCCCCGCAACGTAATGTGCCTAGGAAAAGTTACAATAATTCGTAGTCTAAATTTGAGCAAAGTTCCCTAACGCGTATGACCGATAAATCCACTTCTTCCCATGTTGACTAGACTTAAATATACGTGATAATCATATCCTGAGATGCGTGCGCGCAAAATAAAGGATTCTCAAGTTACATTATAATTGTTACAATCGTTAAATCTATCAATTGACTAGGATAAAATCGATGCGATTCGTTCTTCATGTACGAAACATCGAGATGAGCGTAAACACATAATAAAATCAAATCATTTTATGTATACTGTAGCTATGTTTGTGTGTGCATGTATATATCAACTTCATCTTGCAATACATATTATTTTCATAACGATATTCTTCTGGTGTAATATCGAGATATAGTAAAAAGTTACATCAATATGAGAGAACATATATTATTCGATCGTTTGAAGAAGAGAAGAAGAAAAACTAACTCGTGCAACATTATAATTTTATGCATAGATTTAACCGATATCAAGAATAGTAAAAATTTTACATTTCATTAAACAGCTTCGAATGAGCCAATGTAAATGTATTTTTCTAAATCGCGTGAAAATAAGTGATCCTTAATTGGACGAGCGTGTTTTTTCAACTCCGCTTTGAGGAACTTAACTGGTTAACGGCGAAATGAAGAAATGTCTACGCTAATGGGAGATATTTTCATAATGCTACATTTACCGCTATAATATTCAGAACAATGCGAAACGCATATCTGCGATTCATTGATCGGATTCACGGTTATCTATTATTCTTTCAATTGCAGAGATTGTTTAAGACACGCATTATTTTTATTTTGTTTGGTTTAACCCTAGGTAATAAAGGGATTGAAAATCTCTGCGATTCTCGGTGGAGGAGAAAAAGGAGAACGATTCTGGCACGATTCTGATAAACGTGTACATTTACGACAATACTATGCATACTTCAACGACATTATTTATCCGGAAAAACGCTGTGCTCGATTATACTACTTGCGAAATCAAGTGTTTGTTTTGTATCATTAATTGATAAAATCTTAAAACGGATTTGTCACATATATCCGACGTTTCATTCAAATAATCTAGTTATCTAGAGAAATAATCTAGTTATCTTAAGAAACTTGCTTTTCTATGCATTTTTAATTATTTGACTATTTTTGATTGTTAGCTGACCGAAGTAAACTGTTAAATTGTTCAAACTGTCAAAATTTTTAAATTATTTTACGTGCTCGACCAACACAAATTTTCTTAAGATATTCCATCCTTTATTCAACTTTTGAATTTTCGTGTACATACTGTTCGAGTAACGTTATTTTAATTTTCAGTTCTTCGCAACATAAAATGTTAAGTTTTCCATCAACAGTAAAAATCTTTGGGAAACGGAGCAAATTTTTTTATTTCGGATGTATAAAAATCTGAAAAATTCTTAAAGACTTTAACATCGATAGTTTTTCGTTCCCTATCATAGAAGTCGAATTGCATTTTATTAATGTTTATTAAGATTTAAATAATCTATCAGAATTCACAATAAAAAATATCAACGATGCCTTTAAAGGGGCAATCATGTTGCCAAAAGTTTAATATAATCTCCAAAGATAAATAACATCAAATTCGTTGATCGATGGCCGATATTCATAATCCGCTCTTATTTAAGAGTGTTTTAAATAATATCTTAAGAGGTTAATAATGATGATTCTGTGATTAACTTACGATATTTTAAGATTGTACTTAAGATAGTCTTAAATATAAGAATTGCCTATATTCGCGGTTTTTTAACTGGCTAAATAATCGTAAACTTCATATGTTATCGCATATTTTGAATTGACTGAAACGCCGGAATTAGAAATCTATCCAGCGAATAAACCGATCGAACTAATTCGATTCCAATGCTAGTCCAGTTTTCAGGTATTCTTGACAAGCGTATAGTCAACTTTTTTTGTAAATATGTTGAAGTAATTCTTATTCATAGTCATCCACGTATCCAGATATAGTACAAAAGAAATCTCTGGCCAATTTCACGGAAAGGAAAGGATAAGTGTACGCAGAAGATGTATGATCGGCGAAAACACTGTAGAAGATGAATGAGTTAAAAAGAATGGGCGCAGGAATTTATCTTGTGAATGTATAAATACCTAATTATCCAAATTTGGAATTGACTCTTTTCTTTTCTCGTCTTAATTCTCACGGAGATACAATCGGAAAGCGGAGAGGACAAACGAATATCTCAACAGATTCAAGCCAATCTCCAATTTCGAGGATCAGGCATTTGATTTCACAGAAGTGAGTTCCTTTTGGTTCATTTCAATTCATACATTCTTTACAGAGGAGAGTTTTTGTAGGAAACGCAATCAGCGTGACTCGTAATCGATTGCTCTGGCCGATCGCTGATTGCTCCTAGCCCTGCGACGTCACTTTCCCTTCGAGACCCCGGCAGATGGCACCGGCGTGGCGTCGACCTCATTGATATTCGTAGAGAGATTCGTAGCGGTGATCCTTGGCGGACTGCGTGAGGCTGATCTTCGCGGTTCACGCGGCGGCAGGTTGTTGCAAGTCGTATGGTGGCCGGCCTCCCAGTCGCGATGCTGGCAGAAGGAGCCGCAATATCTAGCGATCCCGCATCCACCGCAGGTCTCCAGGGCAGGTCTGCCACAATTCCAACAGCTCTGAAAAAAGAGATCAGGATTTGTGCGCTCTTAACTCGGCGAGTTTTTATTAAATAATATATTAAATAATATGAACTGCATATCAGATGTATTGTGAGATTTAAAGAAAAAAAAAATGAAAAATTGATTATACTGATTATATTATATAATATATCGTAAAATAAAATAACTTTGACTTAGACAAAGTAACTTTAGCCTAAATTAAAAAAAAATGTCTAGATGCATGCAAATTCAAAATTAGTACGTCATAAAACATTTCAATCTTGGCATGTGGTGTATGAAAATTATCAAAATTTGAGCCAAATTTATCACTGTATGTTACTATAATGACAATTACACAATCATAGCTATGTTTATTTTATCGATATTTAATATTAACATAAAAATGTATTTCCTCACTTGAAAGATATATTGTAAATTTAAACACACAATCAGCATTTTAAGATTCTTGCAAATGAATTAATCACACCGCTACACTTACGGATCCCATCATGCTAGTGAGGTGAATGTCTTTTTCGTCCTCAGTGGTCGATGGCGCTGAATTCGGTGTCGTCGTCGGCGTCGTAACATTCCTGGTGCTGGCCTCAATCGCAGTCGAGTTCCCGTGAATTCTCAGGAAAGGGCCCTGACGGAGACTGCCCGGATTTCTTTGGGACAGAGGAAGATCCAGTAATCGATGAACCCTCAAACGTTCGTTCGCTCTCGACTCCGCAACCGCAACCGCTACGGCACGTTGCACCTCCGCCACTGCGGCCCTTTTCACTTCTAACACAGCTTCCTCTAGAAATTCCCGTGAGACCATTTTCAATTAGCATCCTTGTTTAATACCGCCTTATTTAATTATTACATTTTCAAATAATCTTTTTGATATCATCTACAAAATTAAATTATTAATAAATTGTGAAATTATAATTATTTGTTTATAATTCAAATTGAATCTACTCAGTTGCTTCTAAAATAATTAATTCGAATACGATGACAACAATCTATCATTATCTATCTATAATAATTTTAAGCGATTGGTTAACACAACTTTCTGATATAATAAAGTTAATTCTCTCAAGCTAAAATCTGTAACACAGTTAATAACACTAGATCTGTAAAAGCCATTTAATTTATGTTAATCAAAGCACTAATTAATTTCAAGGAATCAAAATGACATAACTCAAATAAAAAAAAGAATAATAAATATTTTAATAAAAATAATCGCAGATGTAACATAAAAAAATTGACTTATCTAACATTTTTAACAAAAAAATTTCTAATTGAGAATCTTAATCAAATAGACTCATTCGAGCTCCGGAGTTAAAAATTTTCACGACTATCGTACTTCATCAAAACCTACCAGCTCTTCGTTTGACCTCAGCCACCCTGTCTTCAGTCGCCCTGATCGTTTGCGCAACGATCTCACCGGATAATCGCTTCAGACCACCATCTCGATCGCCAGTAGACGATTCTACTTGCACACCGTTAGTCGAAGACGGATTATTGCCGTTGCTATTGCCATTATTGCTGGTACCATTCTGCGCCGCGACTACACCTGGTGGAGGCGCCGCGGCCGCCGGACTGGAACATCCTCGTCGCTGAAGGATCGCCAATGCTCTTTTCGTCTTCTCAACCATGCCGAGGATGCAATTGAGCATCACATGGATATTTTTCCATTCATCGTCGAGGCTGCTGCCGTTCTGCGTTTGTAAACCATGACCTAATGATTGTTGTGGCTGCTGTGTCAGATGATGCGGCGCGGAGAACGCGTTTATCTGATTAATCTGCACGAGACTAGGCGGCACCGGGCTCGGCCCGTGACCGTGGCCGTGCGCGTGACCTTGAATCGATCCGCCGGAGGAGTGCAACGGATGGTACCAGCAATAGGACGGATCCGTTGGCTGCTGTTGTTGCTGCTGCTGCTGCTGTTGGTGGTGACTCCAAGGATTGACAGACCTTTTGCCGTATACCGGCATATCGTCCATAAGAACGCCATTCTCATAGTACCTAGAAGCGCAGAAGATCCATTAGTGAAAGGAAGTGAAAATTAATGTCATTATATGCCACGTGTTAAACTTGATAAGATTAATCTTTATCTGTTTTTTTAAATATTCCAGCTTTTCCTTAAGTAAAATTTGTTATAATTCATTATTTCATCGTACTTCTTGCCTCAAGTTAAGACACTGTTTCAATCCTATCTAATGACATTTCCGCTCTGTAAAAATTGACACTTTAACTATTGCCCACTAATCGACAATATCAAAAAAATTAAAGGACGATGTGATTTATGGTATCTTTCACGCATCCAAAGCGAACTTTCTTCAACTTGCTCAGCCCCGATATTGTCAATTATTCATATATAGAATGCTTTTACTTTTACACGGCGAATTGTTTGGGCATTCCATAGTTCGTGCGAAGTAGTTGCCTGCGAATCAAAGACGACTGTCTATACCCACGCTCGTCGACAAGTGTGCGCTGCTATACGGTGTGTATTAGCAGGATGCCAATAGGCACTCCAAGCAAGTTCGTCGGCACTCGTGGGCGAAGGGGTAGCAGGCTATGCGGAGGGCACGGTGGGGTGTTTAGGAAAGGTGGTGCCCTGATGATATATGGAAACGTCACCGACAGATATATCGAGAGGAGACCAGGATGGCATTGCTAGGGCGCGCACCGCGTTTTGTCGCCTTCGTATTCGCTTCGTGGCGCCTCATTCCCTTCTACTCCATACATATCAGCCTGACCCGATCGTCCGGAAATCCCGATCGTCCGGCATTGATCTCATCAATACCTTGGTTGGATGGCAAATAGAACAAGTGCGCATTAAGAAATCTCGATCGAAATTATTCTTCTTCTTATTCGTAAGCGACGGTTTACAGTTCGATAACTATTCGCCCTCCGGCTATAATTTGGGACTTTCTTGTCATAAGCAAAATTTGATTCTGAAATTTCTTTATTTTTATTCAAATGTCAATTTTTATTACAAAAGTATTAAAAGTTTTAACGTTTGAGTTAAAAAACTATTTAATAATGTAATAGAGATGTGAGAAAAATAATTATTCCACACATTTTCTAAAAGCTTAGAACAGTTAAAATAACTTGGCTAGATAAAAAAATCCGAGTTATAGACGAAGGGAGTAAAAATATGATTGGAGACAAAGTTAATAGTTCGAAATACTAAAAAAAATACAATCTGAATATTTATTGAAGAATCAGTTTTTAAAACACTTGGAGGCTTAGCACACTCTACGAGTATTCATACTCACATCTCATTTTTATCAATAAATGCATTCATTTATTTTCAAGATTTTGTAGTATATGTAAATTATATGCTAAATGGGTGCATTATCGATAAAAGTGAAATATACGAATCTACACATAAATCACTTTTATTTGAATTTACCGAAATCTCTTTTTAAGACTTCGAGATACTTTCATGCGCACTATTAACGCAATATTAACGAAAGGTTGAACATGTGGAATCAGGTTCGCATTAATGGGTATTCGATTGCGATAAATATCAGCGAGATATTCAGGCCAGTGGCCAAGATTTTTCCGAAACTACGGCATTTGCGGTTTGGCAAACGTATTACACGCGCGTATATACGCGCAGCCGCAGCTGCATGGCATTTATTATCGTGTGAATTATAGTTATGGACGAGCGAAGATTCCACACGATCTTGCCGTGTGAAGAACACAATTTGCGCAGTAATTTATACATCTATTCGTTGCGTATATTTTTCTTCATCTATATAATCTGAAGAGAAAATCGTATTTGTTCTTTAATATATGCGTATTATAATTACAATTATTTTGATCTTTACATTCTAACAAATAAATGACCAGTGAATTAGTTATGAATTAGGATAGGTGCCAATTAATAGATTCATGAAATGGATGTTGAATAATGACACAATTAATCATAATTAATTATAATTAATTATAATTTCAATTCAAGAGCAATACGAGCTTGGGATGTCATTAATCTATTTTTTTTTACTTTTTTAATCCGTAAGGAATACATTTTTTGACTAAAAAAACATATAGGACCTTGGGACGCTAAAATTTTTGTTAAGTTTTAAAAAAATTTTTCATTTTTCAACTAAAAAATTGCAACACTTGGATTCAGCATAAATATATTACGGTAATATTAGCCTACAGACTGAACAAAACTGTAAAAAAAAGAAAACTAAGAAAAATTATTCCAAATCATTACAATATTTAAAAATTATACCTAGGAGCACCTATATATTTCAATAAATCGACAATTTCTCAAACGTATATGGCATTCTCTATAGACTCTATAATCTCTATACTCTCTATAATTGGCTTCAAATTGAAATTATCGGTGTCTATTACGAGCCAACGAGCCAACCAAATTGAATCCGTTCATTACTTCGTCTAAAATATATAATTAATCGAGCGGCGAATAATTAATTCAAATAGCGATCTGTCTAATAATTGAGAACCATTGCTGTGCAATCTACGAGTACAAGGTGATGCGTGTTCACACTCACGGGGTGTCGGAGGCACGACGTTTCGGTGCATGAGCAACGCCAGGATAATGATGCAACGCGCCCGCGGCATTGCTGCCCACCGTGTGCTGAATGGCGCCGGGATTAGAATTTGAGCGCATAGCGTAATGAGTGGAGCACTGATTACCACCGCCGATCCCATTCGCACCCCCATGCTCGCCAAAGACCTCGACGGATTCGCCGGATGGTACCAACCCTACAGCCTCAAGAACGACGGACTCATTGGATCGTAGGAATTGCACGCAGCTCTGCGAACACAAAAAGGATTGTACTCTCATTAATCCTTTTCCATCACATTTTCATCGTATAAATCGATATAACTATTCCTTTTTCTCGTAAATACAAAATATTTGTACTTTTCTTTTTCTAAAAAAAAAAAACCTGCGTATTTTTCTTTATCAATAAAATCGCTCACGCAAAAATGATAAAAAAAACAAATGTTACCAAAAAAAATCTCGTTTAAAATGAGTATTCTAGATGATCTTGGGATTTTGTACTCGGTTTAGGCAGAAACATGTTTGCATTAAAAAAAAAATGTTTCAAATAAAAATTGTAGATTTCGAAGAGGATCATCAGATGAACTATTTAGATTTTGAGTGCTAAACCGAAGCCTTATTGGGCCAATCAGTACAGTAACCTATTGAGTTCCAATTAATTATTTTACAAATAAAACCAAGTAGTACCTAATAGATTTGATTTGATTTGTAATAATCAAGGTATACAAGATATTTTTTTATTATGCCACATAAGATGTTATTAAAATTTTTGTAATTATAAAAAAATTATTATAACAATGTCCACTTTAATGTTTGTTTTAAAAACCGTAGACGCAATTTTTTATCAAAAAGGTATAATGTATTGGAATGAAGAAGAAAGTAAGTTAAGTTTTTTTCCCTGAATCAGGTCGCCCATGAACTGGAGACCGATTGGCTCGCTCAATCACATCAGTTTCGACTTTTAATATTCGTTTCACTGCTTTCTTTATCGTCGTTCCCGCCACTCGCGACCACCCAGTCAAAGTTCTCGTCGAGCCCCTTATTCCGTCGTGCCCTCTCTTGCCCCAATACTGAAGTCGGCATGGCAGGGTGGGATTTATCGCTTCTAATTCAATATCGGGTACCTTCCAACCTCCTCCTGCTCGCCCCCTCACCACTTTTCCTTCCCTTATTTTGGAGCTCTTTCGTTTTCACGACTTGCAATTAACAATCATCGATCGACGGACCAGGTAGACACGTGATAACCACTCGCGTACATGTGTAAAAATACTTGCGACAGTTGCTCGGAATTCTAAAAGTTTTTGCTTAGAAACGATAATTGAAGACGATAACAAAAATTAAATTCGATAAAGGAACATAAAAGCTAATTCGCAGGATGTGCGTGTATTAAACAATTTCTTCGTAAATATACATATAGCAAACGTTTTAACCTTAAAAAATTCAGCTTATGTTAGTTCCTTTTGCGGATGAATTAAAATATTCTTTAGAATCTTACAACGTATGAGAGAGAATTGCTCCTCTCATTACAAATGGAATATTTGTTCGCATATTTGAACCTCGAATTATGTGAGCTCAGCATCCCACAGGAAATCCAAATCCTATGAAATTGTTGAAATCACAAATATTCATTACGCAAGTTACAGGAGCAAACGTCAAATATGCGAACAAATATTCCATTTGTAATTTGAGGAGCAACTCTCTTATACACTGTAGGAAGAATATTTTAAGAATATTTTAAGACTAAAGAATATTTTAATTCATCCGCAAGAGGAACTAACACAAGGTAAGCTGAATTTTAATCAATTTTTGATAGGACTAATATTGTAATTGAACATTTTTATAAATTAATGAATTGTTAATTTCTATATTGAGAATATACCAGCGTCGTTACATAATTTAAATTTTCTATAAGCAATAAAGATTAGCTAATATAAGGTCGAAACGTTTGCTATATTTATGAAGACATTGTTTAACACACACTTGCATATATCCTGTGAATTGGTTTTTATGCTCCTTTATTAAATTTAATTTGATTTTATTCGAATAGCCAATAAATTGTTTATAACTGGTAACAAGAATATTAAAATATATTTTCAAGTAAGTAAAATAATTAAACGGGTCAAGTTTTTTTGATCATATTAAATGTTTCAACATAGTAGAACACGAATACTCTCCCCCCTCCTCTATCTCTCTCTCTCTCTCTCTCTCTCTCCTCTTTTTTAATTTAAGATGTAATAATTTACATTTCTCATCAATCGTGCATTTAAAAAATATTAACAATAAATTTATTAACACAACGAACGAAGAATGTTTGATTAAAAACCCTCTAATAAGACATGAGAAAGTCATTTTTGGTTCACCATGTTTTAACAATTTCTGAGAGAGAAAGCGAGAAAGAAATAGATAAGAAAAACTAGAACAGAATGAGAAAAAGAAAAAATAGTAAATGAATGCTCTTTTCTCGCCGATTTTATTAAAACTATCTTACATATAAAATTGCGGTTCTTGTCCAGATTCTTATTAGAGGATGTTCGATCGAAATGGGTCTGATGCCTAATAATAGAGAGTTTTTGCAAAAACGGGAATCCAACGGTGAACAAGATTACGTTATTTTCTTCTTAACAACTAATTAAAAAAAGGATAACATGACTTTTGCATTCATCATAGCTGGATTCACGTTATTGCAAAAACTCCCTAATATTTTTGCGAATTTTACAACTTCTAGTTCAAATTATGCGCTAATTATCGGTCTTGAAACACAGCTGGAAACAAAACTGAAATTGAAGTACGTAATATCACAAATTAAATTGACAAACAATTTAATAATACTGATGCTAATAAATATCTTCAAAGCACTGCAAAGAAAAAAATCTCTCATTTCGAACACTTGAAAAGGTTCGAATTATTTCTAAAACAGTAACTTATTACTTTGCAAAAATATATAAGACTATTGTAAAAATACTAATCTACCAGATACAAGTTCTTAATTGACTAATTTTTAAGAAACAAATCTTTCAAGAAGTTGTGACGATTTACATGTATATGATGCCGAGTTACGTCGAAGCTTGGAGAAGATGTCGTGAAAGGAAAACTGGAAAACCAAGTCGCGCTTGCGACTTTCGATCCTCACGTGCGCCTTCATCGCGCCGGCAGAAATGTAAATGCTCGCTATTAATTTGCAATTCGTTACCCCTCCAAGAGCGTCTGTCGCCCGACGTGACGCGTCTCACTCTTTCCGTTTCGCCTTCGAGACGGGCAACAGCTGTGGACAGTAGCGTAAGCGAGAGGAGACTCCCATTAATCCTTCCAGATTCGAATTTCGCGGCGTCGCGTCGTGGAAATTAAAGGTGCGATGTGTATCAATTGATCGAATGCAATCAGCTTCTTCGCATTAAGACTTTACGTTGCACCGCGAATACAAAATTGTTCATGTTCTGTACGAAACATGTCGATTCGAGAAATTGTTTGTTGCTTTCAAATTTGACACCAAATATGTAACTTTCAAAAAAGACTATATATATGTTGAAAAATAAAATTGATTTTTTTCCTCAAAAAAATACGTTTTACTTGATTTATTAAACTTTTCAAATTAAATATGCGAAGAAATCATTTTTATTTAATTATTGTCTCTCATACAATTTTATTATTCTAATATTTTAAAGCTCGTAATACTTATTTCCATAATCAATAGATTGTTTTTTGGTATCTTAAAAAATATTTCAAATAAAAGAAAGAATCCTATTTCCAATCGAAGTAAATCTTAATAACAAAATTCATATGCAAATTTACAAATATATTTGTCAAATTTATAAACTGCGCC
>Ga0157362_1000897_pt1 | contig 11423 bp, 15 predicted proteins | sample AttlaeALBM3_FD_111480 | JGI IMG/M metagenome (GOLD analysis project Ga0157362, IMG submission 111480) | Fungus gardens microbial communities from leaf cutter ant in Ribeirão Preto, State of São Paulo, Brazil - Atta laevigata ALBM3 | ecosystem: Host-associated > Fungi > Mycelium > Unclassified ... | reverse complement strand
CGTCGATCCGGCAAGGCCGAGGAGGAGCCGATACTGGAACGTATCGGCGACGACGAGAACGCGGCCGGGCGGCGTCGGGGCCGCGCCGCAGTAGGCCAGCTCGCCACGTGAGACACCCTCTAAACGGCCCGGTCACCAGGGCCCGTACGGCCCCTGCGGCCGGCGCGGCCCCCGGCCGCCGGCGGAGCGGACCGCCGGGCGGGCATCGATCAGGTAGACCAGGGCCACCACGGTGCCCGCCAGGACGATCAAGTCCATGACGCTGCGAAACACCAGCCGGTGGTAGACCAGCGCGGGCAGGGCATCCCACGCCACGGCCACCGAGAGCAGGATCACCCAGAGATTCTTGGTCTGCTTGTCGACCGCCGTGAACGCCGCGGCAGGCCGCATCGCGGCGTCGACCAGCGCGAACGCGTGCAACACCAGCAACGCGGCGCCCAGGATGTTCAGACCGGATGAAAGCGGCCCGTATCCCATCCGGACCCTCCCGCTCGTTGTTCGATCTGGACGCGCTCCCCTCGGCGAGGATAACCCGTAGCCGCCGCCGGCGGACCCCATCCGCCGGGCCGGACACGTCGGCCGCAGACCCGGCGGGTCTGCGGCCGACGTTCGGTATCGGGGTGAATCCGCTCAGCCGGTGCTCTTGGCGTCCGCCGGGGCCGCGGCCTTGGCGGGGGTCCGGCGGGGTGCGGAGACGACGGTGGGTCCGGCCTTGGCGGGGGCGCGGCGCTTGCCCACCTTGCCCGTGACCTTGCGGATCCGCTCCACCAGGTCCTTGCCCGGGTTGTCCTTGCGCACCCGCTTCACGAGCTTCTCGCCGCGATCGGCGAGCTTGACGAGCCGCTCGTCGGCGGCCCGGACCTGCTCGTCGGCGAAGTCGCTGAGCTTGCCGGGGAGCTTGCGCGGGTCCCGCGGGAACTCATTGATCTTGTCGGTCACGCGCCGCACCGCACCGTCGGAGCCGCGCAGCTCGGTGCGAACGCGGTCGGGCACGGACTTGATCTTCGCCACGGTGACCTCTTCGCGCAGCTTGGACGGGACCGTCCGCAGCTTTTCGACGGCGAGGTCGCCGGCGCCGGCGAAGGCGTAGAACGGCTTGGTGCCGGCCAGGTTCTTGGCGGCGTCGGTGTAGGTCTTGCGCAGTTCGGTGGTGCTGGCCATGAAAAAGCTTCCCCTCTCGGTCTAGCCCGTCCCCGTGTGCCTGCCGTCGGTGCCGCCGACGGCGTTTTCCTTGCGGAACGCGGCATGAATATCCAGCAATACGCGTTTCTGACGTTCTGTCAGCGTCGGATCGCCGACGATGGCGATCTCGACCTCCCGGCCGCCGCCCTCGACAACCGTGGCGTCGCCGTCCTCCAGCAGGCCGGCGCGGATGTACAACTGCTCGGCGGAGATTCGCAGCGCCTTCGCAATTTGCTGGAGGACACTTGCCGACGGCTTGCGGATTCCGCGTTCGATCTGGCTCAGGTACGGGTTGGAAACCCCGGCTGCGGCGGCCAGCTGGCGAATCGACAGCTGGGCCGTCTTGCGTTGGTCCTTGAGGTACTCCCCCAGGGCGCCGGGGATTGTCGGCACGTCGTCATTCTTACCCGCACTGCTAACAATTGCAAGCGCAGAGGCAGCAGTGTGGGGCACGGCACACGGACTCGCCGCCGGGTCCGCGGGACGTCAACCGGCAGTCACACCGGCATCGAGGCCGAGGAAGGCCCGCGCCCGGGCCGCGGGCATCGCCGGCCGCTGGGCCAGTTCCGCCAGCGTCGCCGCGCGTTCCACCAGCTCGGCGTTGTCGCGCACCGGCCGGCCGCGGGCGAACGTGAGGGTGTCCTCCATTCCCACCCGCAGGTGCCCGCCGGCCGACAGCGCCGCGAGCGCCACCGGCAGCGCGCTGCGCCCGATCCCGGTCGCGGACCAGGTGGCGTGCGCGGGCAGCGCGGCGACCATCGCGACCACCGCCGATGTCGTTCCGGGCAGGCCGCCGGGCACGCCCAGCACCAGATCGGCGTGCACCCGGCCGCCGGGCGGCGGCCCGAACTCGTCCAGCAGCCGGTGCAGTGTCGCCACATGCCCGAGGTCGAACAGCTCGAACTCGGGCAGGATCCCCCGCTCCCGGCAGCGGGTGTACAACTCGACGATCAGCGGCCATGGGTTGGCGAACACCGAATCGCCGAAGTTGACCGTGCCGCAGGTCAGCGAGCACGAGTCGGGCTCGGCGTCGAGCACGGCCAGCCTGTCGGCGAAAGAGTCCGACACCCCACCCCCGGTGGACAGCTGGACGACCAGGTCGGTCTCCGCCCGCAAGGCCGCCACGGCGTCGGCCAACCGTCCGACATCCAGGCACGAGCGGTCATGATCGTCACGCAGGTGCACGTGGATCATCGCGGCCCCGGCGGCCGAGCAGGCCCGCGCGGTCGACACCAGCTCGTCCAACCTCGTCGGCAGCGCGGGCGCGGAGGCCTTGGGGGTCTCTGCACCGGTCGGGGCGACGGTGATCATGGTGGCCGCCGTCATGGCCCAATACTGGCACCGCGCGCCGGCACAATCCGGGGGGTGCGGGCCGTCGTGCAGCGGGTGAGTCGGGCCGGCGTGCGGGTGGGCGGTGCGGTGGTCGGGCGGATCGATTCACCGGGCCTGGCCGTGCTGGTCGGCGTCACGCACTCCGATACGGCGGCGGTGGCCGAACGGATGGCCGCGAAGCTGTGGGGGCTGCGGATCCTCGACGGCGAGCTGTCCTGCTCGGACGTGGATGCGCCGTTGCTGATCGTCAGTCAGTTCACGCTCTATGGGGACGCCCGCAAGGGCCGGCGACCGAGTTGGGTGGCGGCCGCCCCCGGACCGGTCGCCGAGGGCCTGGTCGACGCGGTGGTCGGGCACTTGCGGGCGTTGGGGGCCAGCGTCGCCACGGGGGTGTTCGGCGCCGCGATGGAGTTGGAGCTCGTCAACGACGGTCCGTTCACGGTGCTGTTGGAGGTCTGAGGCCACACGGCCGGCGGTGACCGCCCTGAAGAGCAGGACCATGCCGACGATCTGGCCCAGGTGGTAGGCGGAATTCGGATCCAGGCTGAGCAATGCCGCGGCGCCGGGTATGAGCCGGAACAGGGCGGCCCCGATGCTCACGCCAACGGCCACCAACATCGGGCCCGCGATCGGGTGATGGCGCAACCGCGCCCGAATCCAGAGGCCGACGACGGCGGACATCGTCAGGCTCTCGCACCACAGGATCGACGTGATGCCGGCGTGGCCGGTCACGGCCACGATCCCGTAGGCCACCACGCCCAACGAGCGCAGCGACCAGAAGACCAGCGCCCGGCCGCGCCCCACTACCTCGACCACCGACGCGGCCAGCAGGTAGGACACCACGATGACCACCATCATCGACGTGACCGCCCAGCTCACCGGGTTCACCCGCGGCATTCCGATGAACACCCCGTGGTGCACGGCTCCGGCCAGCGCGGTCGCCCCCGCCCATGCGAACGCCGCCCGCCAGTGCCGGTAGACCGGGTCTCGACTCGGCAGCCGGCGCATCAGGAACAGGGTGACCAACCCCAGCGCCAGGTCGGTCAGCGACGGAAGTGGCTGGACCAGCACGGGCGCACGTTACGCCGCGGCGGCCACCGGGGACAGAGCCGGCGCGCTGCGGCGGGGTCGTGCCCGGGGTGGCCGCGCGCCGCGAGGGCGAGCGGCGTGAGCCCGGATTGGACATCCAAAAAAATAAACTCAATAATATTAGTTATGTTCGAGGGCGGGGCACGTATCCGAGCCTGTCGCGCCTGCTGAGCGTCCACCGTCCGAGTCCCGCCTGTCGTAGCCGGAGTTGTCGCATGCGTCCGATCTCCCTGGCCCTGCCCGCGCTCGCCGTCCTGGCGCTGGCAGGCTGTGGAGGGGCCTCGGACGCGGTCGGTGCGCCGGCGCCCGCACCGGCCGCGGCGACCGCCTCCGCGTCGCCGAGCCGGCACGCCGGTGGCCATCTGGATCTGGTGGCGTACTCGGTGCCGAAGGCTGCGTTCGACCGGTTGATCCCGGCCTTCCAGGCCACCGACGCCGGACGTGGGGTCGACATCGCCGCCTCCTACGGCGCCTCCGGTGATCAGTCCCGCAAGGTCGTCTCCGGGCTGCCTGCGGACGTCGTGAACTTCTCGCTCGTGTCCGACGTGACTCGACTGGTCAAGGCCAACCTGGTCGATCCGGACTGGTCGAGCGACGAGCACCACGGGATCGTCGCGGACTCGGTGGTCACGATCATGGTGCGCAAGGGCAACCCCAAGGGCATTCACGACTGGTCGGATTTGCTGCAGCCCGGTCTGGAGGTCGTCACCCCGAACCCCCTGTCCAGCGGGTCGGCGAAGTGGAACCTGCTCGCGCCGTACGCACAGACCAGCAACGGGGGGACCGACAAGAGCGCCGGGCTGAACTTCGTGCGCCAACTGATCTCCCACACCAAGGGCCAACCGAAATCCGGCCGCGAGGCCACCGAGCTGTTCGAGGCAGGCACCGGCGACGCGTTGCTGTCCTACGAGAGCGAGGCGATCGCCACCGAGGCCAAGGACCCGAACGTCGAGCACGTGACCCCGTCGGCGACATTCCAGATCGAGACGCCCGTCGCCGTCCTCGCCAAGTCCTCCAATGCGGCTGCGGCCAAGGCGTTCCGGGACTTCTTGTTCACCCCGGCAGCGCAGGAGATCTGGGCGCAGGCCGGCTATCGCCCGGTCGACGCCGGCGTGCTCGCCCAGCACAGCGACCGGTTCCCGACCCCGACCAAGGTGTGGACCATCGCGGACCTCGGGGGGTGGGACGCGCTCGACACCGGCCTGTTCGACCCCACCAACGGCCCGATCGCCGCGGCGTACAACGGATCCTGACGGTCCCGATGGCCAATTCTGCGGCCGTTGTCGCCGAGCGCGCGCCGGTGGTTTCGCCGCGGCCGCGCTCGCGCCGCCGGGCCGGTGCCACCGGGGTGGGTGGCGTCGGGTTGGGGGTGGCCACCGGTTGGCTGAGCGTGGTGGTGCTGCTGCCGCTGGCCGCGCTGGTGTCCAAGGCCTTCTCGGCCGGCCCGCAGGTGTTCTGGCACGCCGTCGAGGCTCCCGCAGCCCGCGCGGCGCTGGTGTTCACCGTGGCCGTCTCGGTGCTGGTGGCCTTGGTTAACACGGTGCTGGGAACGCTGGTGGCCTGGGTGCTGGTCCGCGATCGCTTTCCTGGCAAGGGAATCGTCGACTCGTTGATCGACCTGCCGTTCGCGTTGCCGACGATCGTGGCCAGCATCGTGCTGCTGGCGTTGTACGGACCGCGCAGCCCGATCGGGGTGAACCTGGTGGCCACCCGGCCTGCGGTCGTGGTCGCGCTGCTGTTCGTGACCCTGCCGTTCGTGGTCCGCTCGGTGCAGCCGGTGCTGCTCGAGTTGGACCGCGACGCGGAGCAGGCCGCGGCGTCGCTGGGGGCCGGCAACTGGACCACCTTCCGTCGGGTGATCCTTCCCGCGTTGGCGCCGGCGCTGCTGTCCGGCGCCGGGCTGGCCTTCGCCCGCGCAGTCGGGGAGTTCGGCTCGGTCGAGCTGATCGGTGGCGGCATCCCGCGCGACACCCAGGTGGCCTCGCAGTACATCGCCCAGCAGATCGAGAACGACCAGCCCCAGGTGGCCGCCGCCGTCTCGGTGCTGTTGCTCGCGATCTGCTTCGCGGTGCTGTTCGTGCTGCGCGCGTGGGCCGGCCGGTTGGCCGTAGCCGGTCGGAGCTGACGGTGCGTCAGTCTTTGAGATCACGCGTCGGCCTGCGGGTGGTGGCGCTGGGCTACCTGGCCGTCCTGCTGGTCGTCCCGCTGGTGATGATCCTCGAGCGCAGCCTCGGCAGCGGGATCGCCGCGTTCATCGACCAGATCCGGACACCGGCCTGCGTCTCGGCGATCGACCTGTCGTTGCTCATCGTGGCGATCGTGGTGCCGGTGGACGTGGTGTTCGGGGTCGTGGTGGCGCTGGCGTTGGCCCGGGGGCGCTTCCGCGGGCGCGGTGCGCTGCAGGCCGTCGTCGACCTGCCTTTCGCGGTCTCACCGGTGATCGTCGGGGTGTCGTTGACGTTGCTGTGGGGCCTGCACGGCTGGTTCGGTGGGTTGGCGAGGCACGGCTTCCCGGTGATCTTCTCCCTTCCCGGGATGGTGCTGGCGACCGTCTTCGTGACCCTGCCGTTCGTGGTGCGTGAGGTCGAACCGGTGCTGGCCGAGATCGGTGAGGAGCAGGAACAGGCCGCGGCCACGCTGGGGGCCTCGCGTGGTCAAATCTTTCGGCGCATCACGTTGCCCGCCATCCGCTGGGGACTGATCTACGGCGTGGTGCTCACGGTCGCCAGGTCCCTGGGGGAGTTCGGCGCGTTGATCGTGGTCGCCGGTGGTGTGCCCGGCCGTTCGCAGACCCTGACCCTGCTGGTGCACGCCCGCTATCTGGACGACCGCAACGCCTACGGCGCCTTCTGCGCCGCGACCCTGCTGATGCTGCTGGCGGTGCTCACCGTTGCCGGGATGACCTTGCTCAACCGACGCCGCACGCTGCGGGAGGCCGACGCATGATCACCGTCCGCGGGCTGCGCAAGTCCTTCGGGACCTTCCGGGCCCTCGACGACATCTCGCTGGACATCCCGGACGGTTCCTTGACCGCCTTGCTGGGGCCGTCCGGGTCGGGCAAGTCCACGCTGTTGCGGGTGATCGCCGGCCTGGAGGATCCCGACGCGGGCAGTGTGGTCATCTCCGGGCGGGACGTGACCGCGGTGCGTCCGCAACAACGCGACATCGGGTTCGTGTTCCAGCACTACGCGGCCTTCAAGCACATGACGGTGCGGGACAACGTCGCGTTCGGCCTGAGGATCCGCAAGCGGCCCCGGGCCGTGATCGACGCCCGGGTCGACGAACTGCTGGCCGTCGTCGGTCTGTCGGGCTACCGGGACCGGTACCCCCATCAGCTGTCCGGTGGGCAGCGCCAACGCATGGCCTTGGCCCGGGCGTTGGCCGTCGACCCCAAGGTGCTGCTGCTGGACGAGCCGTTCGGAGCGCTGGACGCCAAGGTCCGCGCGGACCTGCGGACCTGGCTACGGCGACTGCACTCCGACGTCCACGTCACCACCGTCCTGGTCACCCACGACCAGGAGGAGGCGATGGACGTCGCCGGTCGCATCGCCGTCCTCAACGCCGGCCGGATCGAACAGGTCGGCACACCCCACGAGGTCTACGAGCGGCCCGCCACCGAATTCGTGCAACGCTTCCTCGGACCGGTGGTCTGCCTGCGCGGCCGACTCGTGCGCCCCCACGACCTGCGACTGACCCCGGTGCCGGAACCGGACTCGGTACCGGCACGGGTCCAGCGGATCACCCATCTGGGCTTCGAGGTCCGGGTCGAGTTGACGACCGACGAGATGGAACTGGTGACCGCCCAGCTCACCCGCGGAGAGGCCCGCCGCCTGGCGTTGGCGGTCGGCCAAAACGTGCACGTCGGGGCCGCGGAAGCCGATTCCTACCCGGCACTCACCGACCACCGTCCGGTCGCCTCCCCGGCCTGACGAGGTGAGGGACCGCCGGGTCGGATGCTTCCCCGGAGCCCGGCGGTGGTATGCGGCGCCGCAGACCCCACCAGGCTTATTCGCAGACGGACCACTAGGCGTCCACGACGATCTCGGCGGCCGCGGCGACCCCGCCGGCCAGCAGCGGGACATCTCGCGGGGTGCTGCGCTTGAGCAGGGCCAGCGCGATCGGACCGAGCTCGTGGTGCCGCGCGGCGCTGGTAACCCAGCCGACCTGGCGGCCGTCGTGGGAGACCGGATCCCCGTGCGCGGGCAGGTCACTGTCGCTTCCGTCGAGGTGCAGGAACACCAGCCGCCGCGGCGGGCGTCCGAGGTTGTGGACCCGGGCGACGGTTTCCTGGCCGCGGTAGCAACCCTTGTTCAAGTGCACCGCCGCGCCGAGCAGACCGATCTCGTGCGGAATCGTGCGGTGGTCGGTCTCCAGACCGAGCCGTGGGACCCGGGCGGCGATCCGCAGCGCCTCGTGAGCCCAGACGCCCGCCGGCCGATCGGAGAGTGCCGCGAGGCCGGGCCGTGGAATGACGACCTCGCGGCCGTCGAATTCGCCGAGGTCGTCTCCGGGGAAGCTCCACGAGGCCGCCGCCACGACGCCCTCGGGAATGGACGCGGCGGGCGGCAGCCAGACCACCGCGTGTTCGGCGCTGAGGTCGTCGATTTCCACCCGGAGCAGGAATCGCATCCGGTCGAGGAAGGAGACCAACGCCGGCGCAGTGCCCGGCTCGACGGTGATCCAGCAGGCGGTGCCGTCGTCGACCAGGTGCAGATCGTGCTCGATGTGTCCGTGGGGGCTGAGCACCAGAGCCCGGGTGGGGGTGGCGGGCGCCAGGTCGGTCAGGTGCTGGGTGGTCAGCGAATGCAGCCAGCTGCGCCGATCCGGACCGCCGATGCGCAAGACCCCGCGGTGGGACAGGTCGACGAAGCCGCGCCCGGCCGCCAAGCCGCGCTGTTCGCCGAACGGGTCGCCGTAGTGCGCGGCCACGCCGGCATCCGGCCCCTCGGCGGGCACGGCGCCGGTCCTGGCGAGCAGCGGTGAGGTGGCGATCGCGGCGGCCATGTCGCCAGCGTATGCGGCGTTTGGCGAGCCGGCTCACGCCTACGATGTGGCGCGTGCGCTCGACCGGACGGGTATTGCGGGCGGCGCGCCGGGATCTCGCCCTGGCGCGGCGGCTGGGCCCGCGTGGGCTGGCCGCCGAACTGCGTTCGTTGCTGCCGGGGGCACCGGCACCGCGCAGCGGCGGCGGCGGGATCGGGTACGAGGTCGGGTTCCCCATCGACGTCGTCTACACCTGGGTGGACGGTACGGACCAAGCCTGGTGCGCCCGACGGGATGCGGCCTGGGCGGCTGCCGATCGCGGTGAGCACAGCGAATTGGCCGCCAACCCCTCGCGGTGGGTCAACCGAGACGAACTGCGCTACTCGCTGCGCTCGCTGGTCGCGCACGCCGAATGGGTGAACCGCATCTTCGTGGTGACGGACCGTCAGGTGCCACCGTGGTTGGACGCCGGCAACCCCCGGCTCCGGATCGTGGACCACGCCGAGATCTTCGCGGGCACCGATGGCATCCCAACGTTCAACTCCCACGCCATCGAGTCGCGACTGCACCACATCGACGGGCTCGCCGAGCACTACCTCTACTTCAACGACGACATGTTCCTCGGCCGCCCCTGCGCGCCGGAGGACTTCTTCTTCGGCAACGGGATTGCGCGATTGTTCCCCTCGCCCAAGACCGTCCCGGACGGGCCGCCGACCGCCGCCGATCCCCCGGTGCTCGCCGCCGGGAAGAACAATCGAGCGCTGCTGGCCGCCAAGTTCGGCCGGGCCCCGGCGCAGCGATTCCTGCACGCCCCATACCCGCAATTGCGCTCGGTGCTCGCCGAGGCGGAGGGGACCTTCGCGGCCGACTTCGCCCGGACGGCGCACTCACGGTTCCGGCATCCCTCCGACATCTCCGTGCCGGCCTCGCTGATCGGGAACTACTCCTTCCTGACCGGCCGGGCCGTCCCGGGCCCGTTGTCGTATGTCTACGTCGACCTGGCCGGCCCCCGGCTGGCCCGTCAACTGCGGCGGCTGCGCAGCACCCGCCCGCAGGTTTTCTGCCTCAACGACCACGCCGGCCCGGGCGCCGACCCGGCTGCGGTGGACGCCGCCGTGCGGGCGTTCCTGGCGGCGTACTACCCCAGGCCCAGCGAGTTCGAGGTCCTCTGACAAACCGTCAGCTCGAGGGCCCCACGCTCGGCCCGGCCGGTCACGCCGAGGCCCGTTTGAGCTCCGCGGACACGTGCGCCTGCAACGGGTAGCCCATGGCCTCCATCTCGTAGACCCACATCAGGCGCCCGTCGACCAAGCCGTACAGCCGGTGGCCGCGCCGGTAGTCCTTGGCGGATTCCACCTTGACGACCTTGCGGGTGGCGATCTCGATGCGCGGCCCGCGGATCTCCCCGTCCAGCGCCTCCAGGAAACCGGTCGGGTGGGTCAGCAGCACCTCGAGCGTCTTGTCCTCGGCCGGACGCCAGAACCCGGTCTCCATCGCCAACGGACGGATCCGCTCGCCGTGCTCGTCTATCTCCCAGGTCCGCGACAGGTAGTGCAGAAATGGCTTGCCGTTGTGGGAGAACTCGGCGCGCTGGGCAAAGGCGCGCCGTTGAATCGACGGATACTCGACGACCCCCTCGCCCTCCCATGCACCGAGCAGGAAGGCCAACGGCACGCAGAGCGGATGCAGATCGGGAGTTATCGCGAACACGGCCGGGTTCTCAATCCCCGCGGCGCAGCAGTCGATGGGCGACGGTGAACGCGCCCGCCGACGCGCCCGCCGCCGCCAGGGCCAACCCAAGGGCCAACACTGTATTCACGGGTGCCTCCGGCGCTCGTCCGCCGCCGAGTCTAGGGCGTGTCTCGGCGCCGCCGGCCCAAACGCGGCCGCCCCGCGGGCCGGTCCAGGTCGACACTACGTTGAGATCATGAGCCCATCCCTCGTGGTCAAGGTCACCGCTGGCGCCGACGCCCCGGAACGGTGCAGTCAGGCATTCACCGTGGCCGCCGTGGCCGCGGCCGCGGGCATCAACGTCTCGCTGTGGCTGACCGGCGAGAGCTCCTGGTTCGCGTTGCCCGGCCGGGCGGCGGACTTCCAGTTGCCACACTCACAGCCGTTGCCGGAACTACTGGAGACGGTGCTGACGGCCGGTCAGGTGACGCTGTGCACTCAGTGCGCGGCCAGGCGGGGCCTGAGCCCCGACGACGTGATTCCCGGTGTCCGGATCGCCGGTGCGGCGGTCTTCGTCACCGAGGCGTGCGCCGAGGGGGCCCAAGCCCTGGTCTACTGAGGCGCCTTCACGCTCAGCCCGGCAGCGCGACCTCCACCTCGGCGATCGAGCCGACGGCCGCCGTCACCTTCTGGTCGGCCTGAGCTCCCGGCGCCAGGGTGCGCAGCGTCCACTCGCCTGGACCGGCGAAGAACCGGAAGTGCCCGGTCGCCGAGGTCGGGACCTCGGCGGTGAACTCCCCGCCGCGGTCGAGTAGGCGCACGTAGGCGTTCGCCACGGGCTTGCCGGCCCGGGTGACCACGCCCTGAATGATTGCCTCCTTGGCGGGGTCCACGTTCGCTCCGAGCGCGGGCCCGCCCGCCGTCGCCCCGCACATCAGGCGACACCACCCTCGGGCCCGCCCGGCGCGTCGCCCAGCGCAATCGGCACACCGACCAACGAGCCGTATTCGGTCCAGGAGCCGTCGTAGTTCCGCACGTTGGGCTGGTCGAGGATCTCGTGCATGACGAACCACGTGTGCGCGGAACGCTCCCCGATCCGGCAGTAGGCAATGGTGTCCTTGGCGAAGTCCACGCCCTCGCCGGCGTACAGCTCGCGCAGCTCGGCG
>Ga0157362_1000896_pt1 | contig 11428 bp, 5 predicted proteins | sample AttlaeALBM3_FD_111480 | JGI IMG/M metagenome (GOLD analysis project Ga0157362, IMG submission 111480) | Fungus gardens microbial communities from leaf cutter ant in Ribeirão Preto, State of São Paulo, Brazil - Atta laevigata ALBM3 | ecosystem: Host-associated > Fungi > Mycelium > Unclassified ... | reverse complement strand
ACATATTTTCTCATTGTTAAAACGAAGTACAATCAAAGAGTACATCGTTATGTACATGCAAATGTAATTAAAGTAGATTTAATGTTTAATTACAGCTGCAAAATTTTGCTAGTTTATGGTAGTTAACTACTTACGATTAAGAGAGACAATAGTTCTAAAATGTACCTACTATAAGGATACTACAAAAAGAGATGTAATATTTACTGTAACGAGCGACACAGGTGGAGGCGAAATTGTAATTCTTGTTCTTGTCCAAATATCGATCAAAGAAATTCGGCTCGCAGACGTCGAAGCGGCTCTTAAAAAGCCCGTAATGCCGATATAAATCACGCTTTTGGGGACGCAATTCGTAACGTTAAAAACTTGGGCTCTTTGTCAATTTAATCCGAAGTTTCCGCGAAAACATATTTTTCAGATAATAACTCAGTCCCGACACCTTTACCGAACCTCCACCTGCACATTCATATCCCGAGCTCGTAAATCAAGGAGCGGTCTTACCGCAAGGGTTTCCATTAGTCCTGGAAAAAATTCACGGATGACAAATACGATTGTTTCAGCGACTCACCTGCAACACAAAAAAAGAGAGAAACAGATTTAGTGCGATATTCTTCTATACGCTATTATACGTGCAATCCGCTTGTATAATTACCGTAGTCTTTTATTATGTCATTTATTTTTTCCATGATTTAATCGCGTAATATTCCGGCGTTTATTTTCAAATTTAGCATAACATTTTCTTGCGTCATTTATTTTCATCACCTATTTACAAACGTTGCGCATTTATGAAAATATTTCATGTATCATTTCACATTAATTACACACTTATTTTGAAAGGGTAGATGTAATATAATATCTCTCATCGCATTATTATCCTTTATATTATATAATTATCAATATTATCTGTGATATCCTGTTAATTATTTTTCTGTTTACTTTACGTAGTTCTCATCTATATGTTTATACGCAGTAATCAATATCGTTTGCATCGTTCTACATTAACATTAACTGTACATTCCTATATTTATATATTCTCCGATTTTGCTTTAAATAATCCACCGCCTTGACTGCAAGACCTCGGATAACAATTTAAACACATAAAACTTGCCGCGTTCCGCTGTCTCGAAAAGTAAACAAGTACTCAACTCGAAGTTCCTTCAATCTCTGCCTGAAACATTTTTAACGAGAAGCAAATAAAAGTAATATCGCCTCGTTTGCATCGTGATTAAAACGTAATTTCCGACTGCAAAAGATACTCGAAAGTTGGGATCTAGTTAAGAGACACAATGCGAAGAAAATTCAGGCTTAAAGCGTAATCGGAAAATGTTTGTTTTGAAAGTTAAAAGTCCTTTTCACGTTACATAAAGCTACGCGTTTTAATATTTATTTTTTACTTTTCACTTTACACGGACACAGAACGGATCTACACAGAAAAGAGCGATTTCATTGAAATATCTAAATTTTAACTAGATATGGATCTGAAAATAATTTTTCTGAACAATGCTAAATAATTATGTAGTAATCTCAAGCATAATGCAGCAATGCTGCAAAAAGTTTTTTTTGATATTCTAGCAATCAGTTTGAGTGTTCTACATAATTATTTTGATAGTCCGACAAAATTATTTTCAGATCTAGAGCTAAATGTTAGATTTTCTTCAGCAAAATCATCCTTTCTGTATATTAGATACATTTATTAAAATATCTAAAAGTTTAGCTAAATCTATAAAAAATTAATTTAATTAATTTAATTAAATAAATTAAATTTTGTTATCATCAATACAATTATGTTGAACATTCAAACGTTGATGACAATACAAAGTTTAACACATTCCAGCAACAAGACTGAGACACAATTTACATAATTATTCTAATCCAGCTAATTTTTTTAGATACTTCAATAAAACTATTCTTTTTATTTAATACATTTTCCGATAAATGTGTCTGACGTTTTGGTTTTTAAAAGGAGTCGGCACGGTAGGTGAACAAACGTGGGTGTGTAAATCCGCAAAGTCGGCGCGAATCAATCATGTATAAATGCGGCGATGCCGATAAATCTCGGCGGACTAATAAAATCGTATCAATCAGTCGGGGTAGATGGTACTTTTTCGACTGACGTTCTCCAAAGTTCTTCCGCAGATGCGCTCGTCCCCGCCCAACGATGACGGATAAGATGAAGCGGGCGAGACGCTGAGAGATCTCGCGAAATCGGCGCTAGTCGGAGAAGAGTCGACGAAACTTCACGCCGAATCCTCGAAGCGAGCGAAGAAAATGACGAAAAGCCAGAAGAAGGAAGGAAGGAAGGAAGGGGTGAGAGGTCGAGAAGGTGCAACGGGGGAGAGAAGTGCGAAAAGTTTCGTCGTTCGACCTTGCAGTATCCCGTCGTCTCGCTATCCTGCGATGTGATATACGTGCCGAGAAAGTTGCTGTATCGTTTCGAACGCTAAAGTATATCCGGGAGGAAAGAGGAAAATGACGAAACCCACGGAAATCTGATCGCTCATCGATTTCTTTGAACGCGAAATAATTTTTTAGTGTGTTGTCGAGTGCTATTCAATCGATTTTCTAAAAATTATGATTGACTTGTCTAATATTTACCTTACAATGAAAAAAAATTTCTGATTGGGAGTGAACAAACCAAGAACCGATTCTGATCCACAGACTTATATGAGTCTGTATTCTGATCATATCAATCAGAATTCTGGTTACTTCAACCAATAGATTCAATCAAAATTCTAATCAATACAACCAGACTATTGTTTCAATATGTAATTGGTTATTTACATTATATATTATATTGCATTTGAATATATATATTATTTGGATTTTCTCTTCGCAAATTGTATTATTTCTATTTTATTGGTGTATTATTTTACGTTCGGAGCAAAGAACATTTAGAATGTTTATAAAACTTTTCTGTGCTCTAATCTTGCTCGGCGTAATCTTCTTCAGGAACTTCAAATAAGCATTAACGGACACAAGTTTCGAAAATATTAAAGATATTAAAGTATTTGATTAAAATAAAATAAAATAGTAATTTGAGTTTTCAAAAATAAATCCAATACAAATAAAATGCCTCCATGGATGTTGGTGCATAAATTATATGTTCATAAATAGATACAATTCGCAATCAATGGGATGTACTTATTAAACAAAGTTAAAGTAAACACAAACCCAAACGTTTACTTATCTTTGGTGAGTAAATCCCAATTAATTGCCAATTGTATTTATTACAAATACATAATTTATTAAATAAGAATATGTTAAAAAGGACTACGAGCCAAAATAACAAATTTAATGTACATAATGATGCAAAGAATGATGAAAAGAACAAATAAATAACATTAATAAATTATATTAAAATGAAACAATCCGATAAAAAATTTTTCATGCCTGAATATGCATAAATATGTATAAATATACGTAAATATTTATAAACACACATAATCATGTATGAAATATGTCCATACATTTCTCTTTCTTTTATAAAATTATTTCTTAGTGTAATAGAAATATTAATAGTAATGTGAAAACAATTAAAAATAATTAAAAGGATTTTCATACTATTTGTTTTGGAAAAAATCAAGTTTGAAGAAATGTAAAAAAAAATTACTTATAATTTGTGTATGAGAATTTTTTTTATATTTCTTCAAACTTGTTTTTTTTTTTCTAAAACGAACATTGTGAAAATTATTTTTTTAATTATTTTTTATGTTTTCACATTACTATTATTATACTTTTAAAAAATAATTTTACAAAAGAGAGATACATAAGAACATGTATGGACATATTTCATATATGATTGTACATGGTTATGATTATTTGTATGTTTATACATATATATGTTTATACATATTTATATTCATGTATAAACAATTTTTTACCAGGAAACATTTCGACTCCGATCGGGTCATTATCATAATGTAATAATAAACATATATAAAACGGTTAAGGTACAAAGACAAAATAACAAAGATTATTTAAAAATTCGATTATAGAAGAATAGACGAACAAAGAGTAGATATGGGATATTTAGACCATAAATCCATTCCAAAAAAAAAAAAACGCTGACTATAAGTATGAGTATGAAATATCGCTGATAACGCTGATAATTTATTAAAGTTAATTTTAAAAATTATTTGAAAAACCCACAACCCTTATACAACTACGTAGTAATTGCAAAACACCCTCTACAGCGTAACATGAGAGAGTAACGTAGTTCCGCGAAGTAACGCAATAGACGTAATCGATGCGGCGAATCTGACAGGCTGCAGAGTCCGAGGAAGTTATGAACTCTCGTGGAAACATTCGACGCTGTTAGACTTCTCGCCTTTGCACCATAACCACGTAGAACATGCGTATTTATTGGAAACCATCGACGCCGCCGACCATCTTTTCGGCATCCCGCCGCCAGTAACGCAGACAGCACAGCGGTAACTTTTAATTCGCGTGCCCGACGTCGACCAATCTATGTCGTGCGCACCCCTATTACTCCTGATAAGGCCAGGGTAATTTATTTACCAAGCACGAGGGATGCCATCACGCGACTCCTTCTTACATCCCTTCTTCGACAAGAAGGAACGAGAAAACGCGCGTAACAAAAAGAAAATATTCTTCGCTAATGGATATCTTCTCGACTGTAAACCCCTTTGATAAAATTAATACCGCTTTTATTTAGTAAAAATTTGTTTAAACGATAAATATGTTAATGAGTTTTAGAATCAAATTTTGTTTAATTTTAAAAAGGTCTATTTTTTAAATAAAAGGTATAGCCTTTCTCTTTAAGTAAGATTTGTTATAATTAATTATTTCATTGTATTTCTTATCTTAAAATACATTTTAAAGCTACAATAATTTTCCCGTACAATAATTTTTCCTACAAAGTAGGTATAACTAGTATATAAATTTGTGATCTCTCGATCAAAAAATTCAATACAAGTCTTTTTAAAATTGTACCGATTGAATTTTCCTCTGTTTCGAACTTTCCATTCACATTAATATGTCATGTCCACGATAGCTGCGGAAAAAGACCTTTCGCTTTGATCAAATCAGGTGGAACGGATTGGAATTGGAAGAAAGCTTGGTTCAGCTGTTAAGGGAATCCAAATGACTCGTCACTGTCGAGCCATCCATTTCAACGTGCCTTTCTGCGGTCGTCGCGAGACCCGAGAAATTGTCTGACAATGAGCGAGAGAGTGGTAGATGAAACCAGAAGGGGTTCTGTAGTTCCCTTTGTGACGTGATCGATGATCTTGCGCAGGACATCGTACCCTTCCGTCTCGCAACTTCACTCTTCACTTACCCACAACGTAACAGACAGGCATTTTAATTATTTCTCACGACAAATTTCACGTCAACCAATTATGAATTCCCGACACAAATATATAATAAAAATGAAAAGTAAATGACGATCGAATTAATGCGCAATGAGTTCTCCAAATTCAAATTCTCATTAATATTTTTGTAGACGTATATAATTATAAAATAAAATAAAATTTCTTCTAAAATATGACTGCAATTTCTTTTAAAAAAATCTACTATTTTAATTTCTCGGTCATAAACGCATACCGCGTAAAAAGGAGCGCTGATACAATTGTGTATACGTGGTGTAGCATGGAAGTCTCTGGAAGATAGTAATTAAAATTTAAAAAAGCTTCTCAGATCTGCAAAAGAACGGAGAATATTATTCTTCGGGATGTAAGTACAAAGCTAGCGAAAGGATTGCAGAGATATGCAGAAGGAGCTAAGACGGAAAGAGAAAGAGAGAGAGAGAGAGAGAGAGAGAGAGAGAGAGAGAGAGAGAGGGTGGGTGAGTGGGTGGAAGATGTTACAGCAAGAAAAAAAATTCTAGGAGACGTAATCATTGCTTGAACGTAAGCGAATGTACCTCCGGGCTGTCGGAATCGTTTTCATCTTCTAATGCGGTTAGGATTTCATTACGCGATATTACGATTGCCATCGCCGTCGCTATCGTCACGTGCCATAAAATCGTGCTATCTGACGCTCTCTCATCATCCATACGAGCGGATTCGCTGAATCAAGTTTGCGGATAACGGACATTTATTTCGCGTAAGTGCAATTTGATAGTTCGTGAGCGAATGTCCGTGAGTGGAATAGTTGATAAGCGAGTTGTAAAGCGATTTTATTAAAATCGAAAAACGACATGGGAAGTTAAACATGAACCGATTGATGGATCGTAACTTACAACTAATCTAATGTAATGTGACTGATAAAATGCGATTTGCTACCGACGTTTATTACTTATAATATTTTATTAACTTCTTATCCTCAACAATCCCATATTTCCTTCCAACGATGACAAATAATGTAATATATATAATATATGCAAATAATTCCATAATTTCAAAATAATAATTTAATAAGTGTAAAAACAGTTCTAATGTTATTATAAATATCAATCTGATTTACATATTTAAAAACCTATCCTAGAAAAAAAGCAAATATAGTTTTGACTAGCAGTAAGGTGGAATTTACATATTTTATTTTCATCAATAACGTTATAATTCTTATAGGAAATACATACTTATGAATGTATATAAATAAATAAATGTATAAAATATAATTGTAAATATATTCTCAAAGATATACCTTGCCCAACTGGCGGCAAAGGCGCCAACTGCATTACCTCCTGCAGAAGACTGCATTGCGAGCAGTGGGTAGATATACTGACGTTTACTGGCAGTCCGACGTTAATCGGGTTCAATGCGCCCTCGTATAGCGATAACCTGTTTTTCTGCGTCTCGCCCGCGTGCATTCGTTGCCGCATTGTCGTGAGAAATAAACCTCGATCGATAAATACAGCAATAAAAAAAGTAGAAATAAAAAAAAAATAAGTAGAAATAAAACTCATGAGATTAGCATCATTCTACTCTAAATTCAATTACTGCAATTATATCGTTATGGTCGTCTTTAACGAGCGATGTGAAACATTAAGAGTCATCTAATCTTGCCACAAATTTAATTGCAATAAATACATTTTCCACATTCGCCAACAAGAAATAATTTATTTCTACATATCTGTGTATCAAGAAATAATTTATCTTATATTTCATACGTAGAACTTGTTAATTCACATCGCGCGATTTTTACATTGAAGACTTTAACGATTCGCACGAGATGAAATGTCATCCGCAAAAATATTCAACACAAAGAAATGATTGGAGGGAGGAAGAAACTTTACAACCATGTTGACGATATGTACCTTATTCCTTCGACTGAATATCTGAACGATCGAATTAAATGATCGTGTCTCGCGGGTTTGAAATTCGCGAATCTTTATCGGCAATAAAGTTGGATATTCCTGTGCCTCGCGTGTTGTATTATTTTCCATAGCGAGGGTGAGGACTCGATTGGGATGGAAAATTTTCGGCGAACCGGCCCTTTACGATCGATTAAACCGAGAATTTAATGCTCCGTTCGTAGAATATTCTAATGCATATTACTGATGCCTTTAACCATCTCACGTATATATGCTAGATACAAATATATGCTAGATACAAATCTAAAAATAATTTTATTGCACTATTAAAATAACTATGTAGAATAACTATGTAGAAGAACACTCAATCTGATTGCTAAAATGTCGAAACTTTTTGTAGCATGTTTGAATCTTCTACGTAATTATTTTGACGGTGTAACAAAAAAATATTTTCAGATCCATATCTATCTAAATAAGAATACTTAAGTAAAATCTTTCTGTACTACATATCTGTCGTTTATAGTGACTTAATTTCATCTTTAATAATTTTGTTAGTTAGATTCTTTTTATTTTTCTTTTTGTATTTATTATACTAGGTTTTAAATTACCTCTGTATAAAGAAAGAATATTATTTGTAATATTAATTAATTATGTTATTTTAATATAATAAATCTATATTAATCATTTCTAAATGCGTTATCATTGCAGTTGTTATTATTCTTTTTATGCAGACGATAATGGGTTATAATGGATTATAACATTTATATTGTGTTGCTTTTCCAAGTAATTTCATGTTCTACATGCAAAAATCGTAAACAATAAAAATAAATCCATTCTTCATGCTCGATCCACAGAAATTTCAAAACGACATAAAATAATCATTTTAAAAAAATCTGCCAATTTCTAGCCTTATTTTTGTAATATAATATTTACTTTGCAAATAATCTGATCGCGAGCAATATAGATGAGTCCGTTACAAAATGTAGCCGTCATAAAAGTGCGTCGATGCACACACAGTTTTACGAGGAATAGAATAATAAATTAACAAATCGAGGAGAGCAATCCAGATTGACGATCTTTACCGACTCCTTAATGCGGCGAACATTTATTAGGCGCGAAACGACGGCGCTCCTCGGAAATTAATGGCGTATCCGGCGGCCATGGGCCTCTTGGATATAAAATATTTCGGACCAGGGGATCTCGTCGTTAACGTGCCACTACCTAGAACTGGCCTATCTCGTTAGCGAGTCGATCGTTAAGATCTCCGGGACGTCGTCGCGCGATCCCTCTCGGTTTTTACCCAATTAGATAATCGATATCTCTTGTATCCTGCCTGAGCTTTCGATACCAATCTCGACCAAGAAACCGATAGCACCTGAGCCGCAAAAGTCATCACCAATCTCATTTTCAGTTTTAAATAACACGAACTGTGTTAATAAACTCAAATGGTAAATTCTTAGCGATAAAATTTTTTCAAATTTTACTCTACATAGACAGAACTATTTAATAATTTTTTTTTCTTATATGCGATATGCTTATAAAATAATTTTATTTTCGTCAAGAAGATAAAATTTAATAAAGAAGATTTCTAAAAAAATTTTTCAAATTTTACTCTACGTAGACAAAATCATTTAACAATTTTTTCTTCTTACGTGATAAATATGTTTATAAAATAATTTTATTTTTGTAAGAAAAAGATAAAATTTGATAAAAATTTGTAAAAAAAATCGTCTAGTGGAAATAGTGCCATTCTTGGTTTTGGAACAAAATTTTTTTAAGAAGTATATACTCCAAGTTTATGTGAGAATTTTCCTATTTTAAGTGGGGCGGAAGTTGTGTTAAAAAAAAAAAACAATTAGAGAGTAGTATTAAATTGCCTTATCAATTTATCACAATTTCCTCGTTAAACTAGCTTTCTAAATGCATCTTGTTCTATGGTATATTGAATCCGTCAGACGTCTTTCTTTTGCAATCTAGCGCACAATCCTAACGACTATTCACATTGCTCTCCAAGTTCACTATAATATAAATTTGACGCGTGATCATGATACCAGATCAGCATCGATTGCGATGCGTTGACAACCATCGAACAATATCGGTCAGCTTATTTATAGGGTATTAAAAATTTTAATAAATTTCCCACCATCAGACGAGAGACTCGCCCGTCCTATCTAAAGAGTTGGTTATTTATTCACTTAATACAGGCTGGATCTCTCTTCGTCTCCTTCTCTTCCTCCTTCTGCATGTCTATGTCGGCCTCTGGCAGTCATTATTCGATTTTCGGCAGAGTTTTACCGCCTCGCTCGGCGCACCACAAGAGCCGTCGGAACGACGACCGTCTCCACGGAGGCGCGGCAGTAAATTTTCACCCTTCCCACCCGAGCTGTAAATTTACCTTCGCCTTTCAATAGAATCAACAACGGAAGGAGCACTCGCAACTTGGAGAGTCATAGGCCTTTTTCGACCCGCCACCTCCTCACATCAGATCCTTTTTCTCCCGCTGCGTCCTCCCCTCCCGCTATATTCGCGACCACTTTGCGTTTCGTTTTATTAGTTTTCGCCGCGATGGCGATCGCTCCGCGATGGTGGCGATGACGATCGCTTCTGGTTAGTAGTGGTGGCGACGGTGATGGTGGTGGTGGTCGGCCCGGTGAAGGTGATACGTGAACGAGGATCCCGGTGACATGGTTGTTGGTAGTGGTGGCGGTGATGGTCGTGGTGGTGGACGAGTCTTCTCACGGGGAAAAGGAGACCACGTGGTGGTAGGAGACGTGTCCGAGACAAGGCTGCAAGATTCACATCGTCTGGGCGTGGACAATATTTATGATTGAATTCTTTCGGAGCTATCTCCCCCCTCTCCACCTACTCGAATATTCTTTTTCTTCGATGCACGAAGCTGTCTGCAATCTGATTTCACTCGCGTATCTCTATTTCTTCTTGCTTGTTTTCCTATGTAAAGTGCCTTCTTGTTTGCATTTGGTAGGCGGATATTTTCACTTTTCTATCTGGTTCAACTTGATTTAGACTGCTGTAGAAAGTAGATCCCATTGCCGCACCTTCAGGGCGATCATTAACGACGGATTAAAATAAAATGTATTTGTGATCATTTCCTGTTGTTGTAAGTGTTGTGTACCAGTCTCTCTCTCTTTCTCTCTCTCTCTCTCTCTCCCCTCTCTCTTTCTCTCTCATTCTTCTTATGTATATATAATTTTATTAAGAAATGAAATACTGAAAAAAAAATATTCTAATTAGACCAAAAAATAAGGTCTTTACTGATCCTTAATTATTTTGATTTAATTAGAATATTTTTCTCAGTATAAAATAATAATAGCTTTATATTATGCATATTTTATGAATATATCATAAAGATATAATGTATTGTCTATCTAATGTAATATGAGATGTGCCCAGAACTTTCACACGAGTCATGGAATGACTCAGTTAGATATTTTCGAGCCATGGAATAATTCAGCAGAAAGGTGGCTCGACAAGATCAGCGTGACGATGGCGGTAGATGGGTCTTTCCATGAGAAGAGAGGGAGTCCTATCCGCGGGCAAGGCTGCGAACTCGGTGTCTGGGCGTGGACAATATTTATGTCGCGAATTCTTCGAGAGAGATGTCTCCCACGTTTTCTTTTTCAAAAAATCCCACGCTGAGAGACTTTAGCCGGTATCCTTTTTGCAACTCAGCAAAATCGGAAAGAATCTCGTAAAATCTGAGTTGTCAATAATCTAGTTCTTGCGGCGAATTCTTAATTAGATACTTCATCTCAACATCCCAATTAAAGCCTCCTTAATATTTTATATCTATTATAAAATATAAATTATGGCAAACTTGCATGTTTAACGAATTTTCACTATATCTTCCTAACTACATTACAACTAATTGTTTGAAATGTTATCTATTATTATAATTTCATTCATTTACATATTTTATAAAACGTAAACAATTCTGAAAGTGATAATTTTGTAGTATTAATACGAATATTGTATTATATGGAAATTGTACTAAACTGTGTTAATCGATATTTATTTTATAATCCATGAATATCTGTTCCATTTTCAGTACTTAGTCGATTTCGCGCACTGTGAATAATTAACTTCAATAATTATCGTAATTACTATTGCAGAAACTTCGAAAATTATAGATATATAATAGGATCTGTAATCACATTATTCAAAGCGTAATACTGATTACATGATCGATAAATAATT
>Ga0157362_1000895_pt1 | contig 11432 bp, 5 predicted proteins | sample AttlaeALBM3_FD_111480 | JGI IMG/M metagenome (GOLD analysis project Ga0157362, IMG submission 111480) | Fungus gardens microbial communities from leaf cutter ant in Ribeirão Preto, State of São Paulo, Brazil - Atta laevigata ALBM3 | ecosystem: Host-associated > Fungi > Mycelium > Unclassified ... | reverse complement strand
GTTTAGCAAATCAAGAATGTTAGAAATTCTTAACATTACATGAATGGAGCTTCAATTTTTCAAGACTTTTTCGAAGAGAAATGGATTTATGACATAATAACTAGATGTTATGTGAAAAATGATAAAAATTCATTCACTCACCTATAAGATGGCTGCTTGGATCAACATAACTTCAAAGTATATTAAAATATTATTAACATACATGCTATGATAGTTAATAACAACATAAAAGACAATGCCAATAAAACAAACTTACAAGCGCCAAAAATCTTATTTTTGTTATTTTCATGCTATGCTGTTTATATTAGCTGAATATAGCACATTACCTTAGTGTAACAACTTTTTAATTTTCTTGTTATTAATCAGTAACATGCAAATTTATCTGTATTATTGTTTTAACAGACTGGAGCAGGGTTTGAAGATAGTGGCTCGAGTGGATAATAGCAAATTCCGGCTTCTTGTTAACCGCATATGCCAGACCCTACAGTCGAGCATTGACACGAAGGTGTTCAATGAAGAGGAAGAGGAAAAGCTGTTAGTTTCCTTAGATCTGACGAAAGATGAATTAGCTCTTTTGCTGGATACTATTACATCTATCTACACGCAGGCTGCATGTAGCGTTGTCAAACCATCTGTTATGGAAGCAATTATAAAAGATAATTTTAAATTAGACGAAGAAAAAATGTCAATCTTTACAAATGCTTGGATGACTTATGGAAAGGGCATTGTAGAGAATCTAAGGCAACAGTCTATTTTTCCTACTCAGGTATTTCAATATAGATAGAAAAAGATATTTGACAAATTATACAATTAATGCGCATTAATCATGGGGCGATTGAGAGAGGAATACATATATTTCATATATCGACTGAAAAATAATATCCTTTTTATATGATATTTAATATTTATTGTTTGTCACAATAAATATCACTATAAACCTTTGTGTTTGAAATAAGATGTTCATAGAAACTACCTAGAAAGTAAGAAGGTCTAAGTTTGAATTTTGACTGGAGAGATATTTTTCATCTATAAATAATTTCCTTGTAATTTTATTAAATACTCATTTAATATCAATAATATTAAAATGTAATCAATTTAATGTGAAATTAATTTCTAATTTCTTTGATACAAGAATATTTCAAGACTATCGGCCCATGATTCAAAAACAAAAAAATAAAATGTTTAATATTCATAAAAAATTAATAATTCATAATAAATTATTACACATACTCAATGACTATATATAAAAATATCAATCTTTTTTTTATTCTGTATTATATGTATCTCTTGTAATTTATATTTATTAAACTACATTCCTCTTTTATTTGACAAGGTGAAAGATATCAACTGGTGCTTAAATGTGCAATCATCATCCTCTGCAATTTCCAAAGATGCACGACCTGTAGCATTGCTCCAACTAGATCTGATTGGTGATAAGACATCTACATTAACAATGGAGTTTGATAAGAAGCAATTAACAGAACTTTATTATAATTTAGAAAAAATCCAAATTCAGTTAGATGCTCTTAAATAACATGATTAATGTAGTTATTTATATACTATACTTGTATACTATAAGTAATCAATAGTGTAATTTATTATGTAAAAATATATTTTGCAACATACTTTTTTACATGTTTATCAGATTATCACAAGTGCGTGCTACTGTTATTTTATTTTTGTAGTTATTTTCTAACATATTGTATATTTTTTAATAAATTGCAGTGAAAATAATTTTATTTGCATACATATACAGACTGCTTTTTAAAAACAAATTTAATATTGATCTTTGTCGCAATGAAGATAAATCTTTGGTAAATTAATTCTGTGATAATGAAACATCAAAATATAGCTTCTAGATAAATATGTATTTTTATTTTCTCGACAAATGTTTATGAAAATATAATCACATTTTTATATATAAAATATAATCGTACTTTTATGAAATGAATTTAAAATAATTATTACTGTTATGTTTCAATTAAGTCTTAATTTCGTAACTTATTTCTTATCAGGTCACTTTATAATTTAATATAATAATATTCCAATTTGTTTTAATTCTATAAATTTTTAATTTTCATTTTTACTATTATATTTTTGTTACAAAAACTTTATTTATCTTGTTCATTAAAAAAAATTAAGATTAATATTTGATTGATTTTACTACTTTTCAGATTTTACTGCTTGTCGATATCAAAATATTGAGATCAATCTAAGATGCCTATGAGCATTAATGTAATTAAATTGCAATTAATTATCAATTGCAATTACATTATATATAAATGAATTTGATAGTAATAAAAAATATACATTGAGAGATCATTGTCGACTTGTACACGTTTTTGTGGTATTTTTTATGGCTACCAATTCTATTGTTTATGATGAAAACGATCGTAAACTGCCATATTTTGCTGCAACACATGCACGATGAGACAAAGAGAATGTCTGTGCTGGTGTTCTGTCGCAATCCTACCATTCGCTGGCATTACTTCTATAGGAAGAGGTCGATTATGTCTACACTTTACAGTTATGATCGCGCCTTTTCTCTTTGAAGATAACATCAAACGTTATAAAATTAATAAAATTCTTTCATCTATTTATATTTATACTAGTAAATTTGCGTAATGCTCTATCAACATATGAATTGTTAAAGAATATTATTACAGCCACTTGTGATATTTTTTTATAACAGACATATTGACACAAATTCAAAAAGGATATATTATAATGATTCTTTTCCTTTTAAAGAAAAATTCTACAAAAACGTATTTAATCAATAAATATTAATTGATAATCTTACGCGCTATTTTATCAATTTAAAATATGTGACCATCAGTTGTGAGCCATTCACAATACAAAGGTTCCATTTGACGCTATAATGTTAAGTGATAATTTTTCTTATTTAATATTGATCAACAATAAAAATGCTGAAATACTTTTGAGAACACTGTGAGCATCATATAATAACGTACAATATGTATTGAGATGATTATTTAGCATCATAGAAAAAGGAATCGCGTCTAATAATTAGACACGATAGAAAAAAGCTAAAGTATTGACTTAAATTTACATTACATTTACAGAATTTTTTAAGAAAGCATATATACATCTGTTTTTATGTAATTATTTCTTATATGTTAGAAATATACAATAATGTTAAAATTGTAAGAATATATCCTTATTTTAATTATATATATATAATACATGTAAAATTATATATTTACACAAATTTATGAAAGTTGTTAATGTAGTTCTATACATATTATATATACGAAATATTGATTTTTGTTCATAACTTCAAGTATTTGTAACTTTTACAAAACGTAGTCTTTTTGCTTCTCTAATTTAAATGTTGATAATTAATATATTATAGTACACCATTCTCGAAGGTTTTAGATGGTATTCCGTGAGCCTTTTCCACACGCGGACTTCTATTAGGCAAGACGCTCTCAAGGCTCGAACTGTGACTGTTGTCTTCAACAAATTGAAAATTGATTTTGCCTTGATTCTCAGTATGTTTCTCTCTGCATGATCTCGCGCTTCGTTTCCTTTTTTCAGGAGGTAAAGTTTCCAAGATTTCAGGTGTCTTATGGATAAAGATTCGCGCCTTACACACCACCAACACTACTACTATTATCATCAGAAACAAGGCCTCGGCCGTTAGAGGCCCCACAATCCATCCTAGTTTTTCATCTGCACGCGATACAAAACATATCAAAAATTATCTCTTGTGTTGCGAGAAGGATGTACAAGATATAATAAAAATGGAAAACTAATAAACTAATAAAATGAAAAATGAATAATGAGATTTCTAATGAAATGTGTGCATGAAAGCAAAGACCTGCTAAAGTGTTCAACAAAATAAGTGTCGCGTTTCCTATCTCGACATCGGCATTATCATTGTTGATCGTAAATCGGCAGGTCCATTGTCCTAGATCAGTGTGATCCGGTTTGAAAATCAGCTTGCATACACCTGTAGTGTAATCCATTTGCAAACTGTGCCTGCATTACGGCATAAGAAAAGTGCGTTACAATGGATGCATAATAAGAAAGACAATATAATATGTATTAGGTACCGCGGAAAGTTCGTGTCGTTTTTTCAAGATTCATTTTAAGATTTTCATATATTATAGGGGAAAAAAAGACACGAAACTTTCTACGGTATATAATATATTACAAAAGATGTTACCTCGTTTTTTTTGCAAGCTGCCTGCTGGAGTTTTGATATACGTGAACATTTGGAGCGTGAATCCAGTGGCATTTGGCCTCCGATGACACAGTTCCGACTCTACACGCAAGAGTGACCATTTTGTGAGGTGCGGCCCAAACTGCGATAGTGACGGGCTCTAAAAAAACGATCGATATTTCTTGAATTGATCTTTTTTTAATTCCTTACAGCCTCAAGGATTTATCAAAATCCACAAAAATATTTATCAAAAAAGTACATCAAATTACATATTGTTAAATTTAATGTTATATCTTGCTTAGCATTATACAGTAAACTCTCGAATATTTTAAGTACCAAAAATATTAAAATATTTATGATTACATTTTTTTTATTGAACAAGTTTTGCTCTAAGACTTTCGAGTTTTTAAAAATCGCTTTTTTGTTAAAGCGACAAATTTAATGTGGATTTTTCTTGAGACCATCAGAAAAGCAGTTTTTGAAGTTTCCCACTCACCAAAAATCGCTAAATCTCCGGTGCAGATTATCCATTTTGATCACCAACCACCATACGTTTGTGCATCGATGACTGTCGTGGCTTGATAGATGTTTAAATCGTTAGATCGTGCAACGCTGATTTCGCGTGCATTGATGACATTAGAAAAATCCCAAAAGAAATATTTCAAGCGCTATACTTATCAGACAATATTCAAATATTTTAATGCAAGACGTAAATGTCACAAGTAAACTGTGAAGTAGAAATTATATAATATTAAAAATATTGTTTTCTATATTAAAACGTCAAGTTATTATAAGGTTGGTTTATATAAAATATTAGTTATATTTATAACTAATATCTCATATACTTATGTGTGTATAGTTTTTATTATTACCGCGTTGCTTGAAATCGATAGACATTTTACTAAATGTAATAATAATATAACTTCTTCGTAAATGTCATACTTCTCTAAAAAAATTAGCGCCTGCAATATTTTTCCGTGGATATATTTGATTAATTATTGCTATTTGTGTTGTGCATCAGTTTAAAATTGTGGCAGCCGCCTTAAACTCGAAAAGAGCTCCTTCAGGTTCAGCTGTAATGTAGTTAGTAACGGGATGATGGAAATGAGAAGGTTGCTGTGACATTTTCACATTACTATTTATTTAGATGAGAAAGAAAAAAAAACAGTTTACAGCAACTCAGAGACTCAAAACGCGCTCAAAGACGCGCAAATACCTCGCGGTGCTTAACGATACTTGAATGGCACATGAAGATTCATACACTCTGCGAGTGAATCGCTGCTCAAATTTGATCGCGTGCATATTTTGTCATCGTAATTATTTGTAAAGCACAGCATTAACGTAAAATATAATATCTGCATTCGTGACTGAACAGATAATTAAATTGCCTCTGTAATTATGTCAGTTTAAATTAAATTTGTTTGAAATTCCTCAAAGTAAAATTTACGGTTCAAGAAATATTTAATTAGTTATTAGAAACCTAAAACGACATGATGATGCCTTTGCACTATTGATCAACGAACTGAGCGAACTGTTACTCGTCGCCAACATGAATTTTCTGAACGCTAAAACCTTAACGCTAAAAATTGCCTACTTAGTATTAAATGCACTAGCGGCTAATCATAAGTCATAATCATGAATTGTATATAACGGATATATATCAAAATCGACCACAAGTTAAATAGTAAACATGATGAAAGATAAAAGCACGATATTAACTTAAGGATGACTTTTTATAATAAATAATGTGAAATGTAGGACGGGAGACGCAGTCAGTGATGCTTGTGTTTATCTATCGTCGTTTAATACTCTAATTTAGATAATTTTTTATTAATTTGTAACTTATTTATTGATTCTACTATATTTTTATATATACAAAATATATGTATTTCATAAAGAGCACATTGAGTTCTAAATCATCATTCAATTATTTGAAAATATATTAAGAAAGTAATATAAGTAATTGCAACATTATTGAAAAATATTATCAAATTATCTAATTAATTTTAATTAAAATTAGATGAAAAATTAGTTATTTGATCTTTTTTTCTGTAATCTGTATAAATTCGTAGACAACATAATGCAAGATATGATGTGAGAAACTTTTTGTATAAAATATTTTCTCTTGTATATAATATTTTTAATTTATATACATATATTGATTAAAATAATCGATTTCGCGCTTTATTTAACTAAAATGTTTGTTAACTAAATGCAAAATCTCATTTAAACGCAGTCTCGCCGTTAAAAATATAAATAGGAAATTGTGAATGGCATTGCTAATAATAAATATTTTTAACGAAGAAAATAATTCCATGATCGAGAATGAATGTAAAAAATAAGAAATATAATAAACTTTTCATTTTTAATTTATTCTTTAATGGCTATTTGCAATATAGCTACTTCAATATTTTTTTTATTATATCTACTAGTAAACAATAATATCAATTAATGCCAATAGTAAATAATAATGCCAATCACTGCCAAACACAAGGTGAACGGTGTAAATAAATATATTTACAAATACTTGATGCTTCCCTCTCTTTATTATCTTTCTTTTGTTTTTATATACTTATATCACGATTTGATCACGACTTTCACATGAGTGTGCGATTCGTTTTTCGTTACTACAATTTGCCTAGACGTTTGTAAATTAGAATTATTCTCTTATTCTCATAAAAAAAATTTGTACATTATTTTTAATTTTTTAAATATTTTCTCCATTAATTTGGAAATTCGATAAACAAGCGCTTGGACACAATACATATCTTATACAAAAATATTTTATACAATTTTGTCGCAAATTATTCTCTCTTAAAGTTGCGTTTTATATGACGACTAATCAGTATTGAACCGTTTCTGTATTTTCTTTTGCTATATTGAAAAGTATCCGTCTATAATTTGTTATATTATAAAATAAAATCTATTTACGCATTCACCTTGTGTTTGATTTTGATTGACATTATTGTTTACTAATTTATGTTTGTAATCCTTTTCTTTTTAACTTATATTAGGTATAGTAAAAAGAAATTCATTATTTTTTCATTCCATTTCATGCAAAAATAATGGATTTCTTTTTACTACACCTAATATATGTGTTATATTATAATATATGTTATACTGCATGTAATTTATTTAATCTTGTTTCTTTATTATAAATAAAAGCAGAAATATTTTTTTATTATATCATTATTATTTTTTATTTTAAACAGAAAAATTCTTGCAACATGAAACGAAATTTCAATTTTATTTAATAACAAATTTATATGTGCCTAATTTTAAAGTTAAAATGTTTTTTAACACATATAGCCATATAATTTATGTGCATGCGAAAGAATAATTTGGCGAATAATAACAGCGTGAATGAATTACCATGGGAAAAAATCGCAATTAATTACAACTTGTATGTGAAGCCTTCTTAATTTCTAGGAATAACAAGAAAAGCCGATAAGATTGTTAATTTGTGGTTTACCAGGTGGCACATAACGAACCGATTAATTTCATGGTTTATCAGAGAATCTCGAATGATGAACGATAATGGGCACTACCATCTTTGATAATGCAAATGATCTAATACTAGTAAATGCAAATGCACGACAACGTAATTAAATTAAAAATGGATACACATGCCGCGATAAAGCAAAAAATGACGTAATGCGTAATCGAATGATAATTTCGTGATCTTTATATGCATGATATTAAAAAGATGTACTTGTCACTATAAATGTAGTTGAAAAACGCGTTTATATACTTTTCACGTTCTGTTCTACAGGGTTTTGCATGATTTAATCTTATTTTAAGATTAAATCACATAAATTGCATACATATTTTTTGTATATATGGATACTAAATGAATATCTTTATAACTTCAATAAAAATTTATTTTTCAACAAATTTCTTTTTTCAGAAAGACGAAATGTCGAATAAAAAATCAGATAGCCAATAATTGAATTCTTAGATCCAATTACCAGTTACGTTTAGTTTATTTTCTACTATAAAATCTCAATAAAATTTTTAAAAAATACGACTTTTTTTACCGAATTCTAAAACACAAAGAAAAAATTCACAAGAATTCTCAAAAGAAATTTCTGAGAATGCCAGCGATTTTTCGGCAAGTTTAACAAATTTATATGCCTAAGATAAAAAAATACAAGTATATAATTAAAAAATTTTAATGTAAAATTCTTTTCTGAATTGCACAGAAAGATTTTGCTGAAGTATCTAAGAATTTAGCTAGATACAGATCTGAAAATAATATTCTTGGACCGTCAAAATAATTGGTGATTCGGAATAATCCTGTGTCCTTGCAAAGATGTGTTTCTAACTGAATTCTGAGACGATTTTTCCTTTATAAAAGGAGCAATCTCTTTAAGGGTCGATTTCGGCATTCTCCAGATTTTGTTCAAATAAAAATCTATTTCTTGAGATCAATTATATTCAATTAAAGTGATTTTAGTTTAAATGGAGCAATGGTGTTGCCATAGGAGTCTCCATAAGGCCAGTTTTCGGTCTATTTCATTTTAAATAATCGGAAACGTTTTATTATTGTAAGAATTCAAATCAAAATCAGATGATTTTAGCTTAAACAGAATTTGACATCTGTTATCTTGTAACACAGCAATAAAAAGTGCTGCACACTTCAAACCGATTTTTTAGGCGACGCTTATTGTCCCCTACATATGTCTATAAAATACACCGAAAAGATTGAAATCATAAGAGTATATAAAGCTGATTAATTACAAAATAACAGGTGTCAAATACGTTCGTTTAAGCTAAAACCTGATTTCGATAATTCTTACAATAATAAAACATTTCCAATTATTTAAAATGAAATTGAAATAAGTCGAAAACTGGCCTTATGGAGACTCCTATGACAATATCATCGTTCCATTTAAGCTATAAAATAACTTTAATTGAATATAATTGACCTCAAGAAATAGATTTTTATTTATTTGAAATCTGAAGAGTGCCGAAATCGGCTCTTATGTAGATTCCTTCTTTTTGTAAAAGAAAAAGCGCTTCAGAATTCAATTAGGAACATGTCTTTGCAAGGACACGGGGTTACTCTGAATCATCCTGTATAGGACGCTCTAATTAAAATATTATAAATTTTTGCAGCATATAGTGAAGAAAGTCACTTTCAGAAAATTATTTTCGGATTTATATCTAATTAAATTTTTTTAGATACTTCAGTAAAATCTTTCTGTGCAGGCGATACTCGATAATTAATAATTTATTATCCATCAAAACTAGCAGTTCTAAGCTTTATCACGCTATTATACCCAAACAACACTGTAACGTTCAAAATACGTTTAATAAACATTATAAAAATCGTATATATATAATAAACATATAAACTGAAAATAAACATTTAAAGTTTGATACGTTTTTTAATAAAGTTTATAAGACGTTTATAAGATTTATTAAGCATTTTTTACTAGTTTAGAATATGGTTCTTATAGACATTTTGACGTTTTAATAAACGTTATATTTAATAACGTCTTATGTTAATAACGTCTAATTCACGTTTTTATACAGCATAAAAAACATTTCGATTAAACGTTTTTTAAACAAATATTGTCTGCTTGGGTATTCTACTTAATCAGATATAATACTGCCTGAAACAGAGCGCGAAAATTACTATCTTAGACATACTAAAGGATTTGACTGTCCTTTTAACGATCGTTAGGTGTCGAAACAGATGACAAAACTTAATCGACGAAGCGGCGTGAAATCGTTTTCGTATAGTCATCTTTTATGATATACAATAAAATCGATCGCGATTGTTTCTTTAGCACACACGTGGACAGCGAACAGCCTGGCAACACTCGCGCTTCCACATCTATACCGAAAAAACAATTCTACTAAAATATTAAAAAATTTAAGTAAATACGGATTTGAAAATAATTTTGATGGACTATCAAAATGATTATGTAACTCAAGCGTAATGAGCAATGCTGCAAAAAATTTGAATACTCTAGCAATTATAATGAAATTTTTTATTAACAAAATATTATATTACTTTTTTCAGTAATGTAACGTTTCCAATTCGTTACAAGTAATGTTTGACTTTTCTAACTTTAATGTTATCATTACCGTTATGAAAAATTCACAACGTCATTATCAAATTGTTATTGTAACAAAGTAAATGACAACAAAGTAAAATATGATAAAAAGTAACGACATATAACGCGTACTTCTATTTCTTGCTTTTAGGTAAAATAATCTTGAAAAATATACAATCTATTTTATTTTTTGTTAATAAATATTTGCTAATTAATGTTTATTTTAAAAAACAAGATTTTTTTTTTAAAAGATACCTCTCCTGCACGAATACTTTTCGCACTCACTGTAATCATTTTGACAGTCCAACAAAATTATTTTCTAATATAATAAGTAGCTAAATTTTTAGATACTTCAGCAAAATCTCTTTCTTTCCGTGGATAATCTAGTAAAGTAAAACTTCATCAGACATGTAGATCTATCACCTTCCATCCATAATAATTTTCAAGACATTTGAGGTTCCACAATCAATTGGATTTGCTTTCTCGTAACGTCGTTATCGAACGTGGATCCTCGTCACTTGGAGGACAACAGATGTGGGACGATGAGTTATGCACAGTTTATCTTTCAGTTGAACGACTAGGTAGCCGTAATGAGGCCAATGAGGACTGAGTTATCGTCACGAACCAACTTCGCAAATATTGAAACTAACTTTCCTTACTGCAACGAGACATATCAAATTGTTTAAAAAGTAAAAGAATCAAAAACTTATTTGGTAAAATTAAGTCCCTCATGAGATTTTATATAATCTCTGTTGTTAATATTGAGTATAAAGGTTGTAATAATTCTGTAAAGAAAATTGCACAATAAATTTTTTAAGAGAAGACTGCTAATTCTTTGACAACTTATTAATTTCGTTAATTAATAATTTTTTCTGATTGTCCGCTATGACATGAGATCCAAATTATGCTCATGTCGAAGAAGCTTTATTTACTGCATTTATTTAAATTGCAAAGACGTGCGCTTAGAATCCATGGCCTATACACTTATACACATATACCGTGGTACGTGCAGTTCTCATACTCATACAGCTCGTCTGGATGCTTTCACGATCGCGGTTTATTGCGACAGTCGTCACGACAAGGCCATGGATTTTCATCGTAAATAATAAATTCAAAGGACGTATATAATATATACATCCTACGATTTTATTTTCACAGAGACGCGACTGTAGCCAGGCTTG
>Ga0157362_1000894_pt1 | contig 11433 bp, 2 predicted proteins | sample AttlaeALBM3_FD_111480 | JGI IMG/M metagenome (GOLD analysis project Ga0157362, IMG submission 111480) | Fungus gardens microbial communities from leaf cutter ant in Ribeirão Preto, State of São Paulo, Brazil - Atta laevigata ALBM3 | ecosystem: Host-associated > Fungi > Mycelium > Unclassified ... | reverse complement strand
TATATGTAGTAAGGATCGCTTTGCGCCCCTTGTTTCTGCACGAACCGACGGAATCGATAGACGCGCACGCGCTTCTCGTGCCAGGAATCGAGAGAACCAGAAAGAGAGAGAGAGAGAGAGAGAGAGAGAGAGAGAGAGAGAGAGAGAGAGAAGCGGTGAGGTCCTCGGCACCGTCCTCTATGCGGCGGAGGGAATCGAGAGGGTGAGTGGGACGTGGACCGACCAGCCTTCACGTTGAATCCCTCGCGGATCAGCATCCAGTGCTCGTATCACAACGACAGCCGCGATACCGCGTCCGTCCGCGTGTTTTCAGCCGTCCATTCCCTTCAGCCCGTGCGTTGCGATCTAATTAATCTTACAGCAGCAACTGCATGCAATAATAGTAGTGGCTGACAATGTATAGCTTAAATTGTAGCTCGAAGACGGTTTTTTCACAGAACTCTCATTAATTTATTTAGAGGAATAATACTTCTTGTAATTCGATTCAGACATCTAGATATTTTTATGCAGCGGAGAAAATCTGTTATAAACAGATACACGAAAGCGATAAAATCGTAGTGAGAAAAATAATGTCGCTATTACAAAATTAAAAAAATAATTAGACACTTGAATCAGTTCCTTTTTTTTTAAAGAAAAAAATCGCAAACAGTGCGGTGTTATTGTCTTTAATTTCTTGATAGTTTAGGTAATTCACTATAATAATGCCGTTATCTTATTACGCTTGGAAACATCAAACTGATTTAAAGTGCTGAAAGAGAACTACGTGATGGATCGTTTGGCGTCTCGATTCGTCTAAAATCAAAATATATCCAATAGTAATAATAAATGAAGCCGTCCACGTGTGGCATCGATGAAACCGCGCGAGATGGGAGTCAAGTGATCTTTCGCGAAGTTTGAGGAAATAATCGCGCTTCTGTCACTTGCCAAATGGACAGGTTATTTCGATGGAAGAGTCACAAGGCGCAGGACGATGTGAGTACACACGGAAACATACGACCTACTCATGTCTCACGGCATTTACATTTGACTATGCAAACCGTGTGCGGCAATAAAAATCCCAAAGGAGTCTGGCTGAAGTTTTACGATGTCCCATTCTCACCTATTCCTGTTGAATAATATCTACTACGATAAACTGAAGAATCAATGCTTAAAAATAATATTTAAAGTATTCGAAAAATATCTTAATCTCTTCCATGTGATTTTCTTTCGTATTCTTTGTGGAATTTTTTGTTATTTAATGAAATTTTTTAATTATATTGTACATTGTTAATCTTTTTTCACTTTTTACGATAATTATAAAGCTACAATGCTATGTGCATTTCATATAACATTTTTATATCAGAAAACTGTAATTTTATTGTTATTATAATACATTTAAAAGATAAAAAAAGTAATTTGAACTTCCGAAGAAATATAAAAGTGAAAAAGGCTAATGGGAATTGACACAATAATTAGTATATGCAAATTTCATTAAATAAATATAATTCTTATTAACAAATTTCACAACATTAAGCGAATACAGTTATATATTTTGGCTCGCGCTTTTAGTTATCTTCAATAACGAATGAAACCAATATATTGTCAATCTACTATTATTCTGTACTGAAAAAAAAAGATTGGTTGTTGCAACAATTTAGGTAAAATATGGCATTTTTATATGGCTGCAGTAATCAGTTTTTGATTGTAACAGCAAATTTTTAGTTGCCTATCTGCAATGTCAATATATGATTTCGATAGGCTAACGCAACTAAAAATTTGCTGTTACAACCAAAAACTGATTACTGCAATCATATAAAAATGCCATATTTTACTATCTAAATTATTACAGCAACCAATCTTTTCTTTCAGTGTATCTTTTATAATAGCAGAATTAACACTGTATTCATTTCCTTCGCTAATGAATGACCAAAGCGTGAGCCAAATTATTCAATTATAGTGTCCGCTTAATGCTATAATTATTCATTAAGAATTATATTCATTTAATGAAATTTGCGCATTTATTACCTCCCATTGCTGTTATTAGTTCTTTTCACTTTTATATTCGAATGATACATTTATATTCATAAAATTTTATCTACGTCGGAAGAAGATTGGATTAAAGGTCGATGAAAGATTAAAATAAGAAGATAAAATGTTCCATTTAAATACTATCGAGCTCTTGTGGAGCTTGGGGTTTAATGCAAGCACGCTGATAGTACAGAATACGTGAATACGCATGAAACGAAACACGGACGTAACGTCCGCGTCCGCGGGTTTCGCGTTACAGGAAGAGCCGGCATTATCCGTGCGGATCTAATTGTTGCGTCGGTTGGCCGAATGATAGTTAACGGGTCGTTCACCACACCCACACCGAGCTCATCGCCGATATAGTATGAATATCAGATAGGAAGTATTCAGCGAACACAGGCGGTACATGAATACAATTAAAAGTTTGACAGCTCGAAAAAGATTACGGTGAAGATAGCAATATAATTTTCTTAAGAAAAAAATCCATCAAAAAATTGGTATATAATAAGTAAGTAAATATTTTTCTTTGTGATTATTTTATAATTGTCTCTCATAAAGAAAGCTTTATGAAATTTATATTAGAATATATCAATAACAAACAACTGATTAATAATTCCGGGAAAATTTTCCCGGAAACTCTCTCACCTTTTCCCTCCTCTCTCTTTCTCTTTCTGTTAATATATCTCGCTAAATATTTATAAATTACGTCAAATACAATGCCGTTGCAAAATACCGTAGTTGATGTATGGCACTGCGCTTGTAATTTATAATAATATAATATAATGAAAATCTCTGTGGTTGCACATTAAAACAAATATTCAGCGCAATGCATTAACACACATACATACATACATACACAAACACACGAAACTTGAGGGATATCTATACCTAGACGAACTCTCGGATTGCTAACTATAATTTCGCAACGCTCAGAGAACAATGCGTACTTGTGCATTCATGCTTCTATCATCGCTGTTTATAAATCCTTCTAGACAATTTACGACGCGCCAGTTTCCTTTTGACAAGGTAGTCGTGCGGTCTATTTACATTGTATCGAGCTACCTAGTTCGCGCATTAAACTTCAGTGACCCAGTAATGACCACCAGGTCGTTCACCATAACCCGTACCTCTCTAAGGTTATCGATGCATGCCAGTCAGGTTGCCTATCTAAAAGCACGCGCGCGCGCACGATTATAGAAGGTACATTATCCGTTGGCGCTATCCTCAGAAGCTGAGGAGCACAACGCTCTTCTCCTCTCTTCGCTGGTATGACTTTATCGCGCAAAATATAAGCAGAGGCTGCTAATCAATTTCGTATCACCGACTTAACGATAATACAAAGGCTGCTTATTTTTATTTTTGCGGAAGTTGCTGTTAAAAATAAAATTTCTGCCTCTAATAAGAGTCACTCCTAATAACAAAAGTATAAGAAGATTATAAGATCTAAAGTAGAACTTTTTTTTGTGACATTATTTTGAAAATAAACACTGTTCTTTTATTATTAAAACAACGAAATATTTTTAATAGATGCTTAAATGTATCAAAATTGTCGAAAAGATGTATAATCAATTTAATTAATTTTTAAAAATCATTTTTTAGACAATTCATTGCAAAAAGATTATAGTGAAATCATTAACAATTTATGTTGCCAGTTTTTTAAAATTTAATTAACACGATTGATGAGGACTAATTTTGAAGTAGATTACGTTACAGAATCACTTTTTTTTTCTCGATTAATATTTTAGTAATCTATAATCGGAATGTCACGGACATTTTTCATTGAAAAATGTTCTCTGTAATGTTTGATATTGATACAAAATGGATTGCGAGTATTTTTTTTACACAATTAACGGAACTCAACTATTTTATTTTATTTTATAAGAGAACAGAAAAAGTCGCACGTGCCGCAAAGCCTCTTTGTGAATGCAAGTGACTTAATGCTTTCGACTGTACAAATCTCATCCGCAATCGGGGATTGGAAACGTAAAAGGATTTCCAACGGATTACGGATTGAGGTGGATTTCTAAGACGAGAGAGGTCGAAGAAATACCGGGGTTACTTTCTGGCGTGGATTCGATTTGAATATCATCTTTTCCCGCCATACATGACACCACGTTTTTCGTGACTGGTAACTCAGACATTCAAGAATATATTCGCGTGATGCTACATTTATGAATCGCATGCGAATTTATACGCTAAAGGATATCAAAATCTGTTAAATCCTTCTTTCTCAAAATTGATTGTAATAAAAGAGGAGATATATTTTTTTTTCTAAAAGTTTTCTTATATACTTACGATTTACTAAAATCGATAAAATTATTGTAATATTATTGTTTCAATGATAAATTATTGTTCAATATTTGTGCAGTCTTAAAAATAAAATCTTAATAGACAAACTTAGACTAGAAATGAGACTTTTAATCTTCTTCATCAACTAGTCTCTTTAAAAGGGCAGAAGAGCAGTCATTGCCCTTATTTGCTTAACATGTTGTGGCAACACACATTCCTCGATTGACAATGGGAAAGCTAATGGTATTTGCTATCTTTCGTGTTGCAGGGTCTTGACAATGTGAGCTCGGCAACTCTCAGGCCCTTTAACTCGGACATCAACACACCGAGGATCGACAGCTACAGGTTCTCCATGGCGAATCTCGAAGGTAAGTTCGCGTACCATTCGCTCGGGTTTATTGATCCCGCTTTCTGGAAAAGTCACTCGATCTGTCGGCGATCTCCACACGTGCCAGATTTGAAATGAATCTCCGAGTGTGTGGGGCGAAAGTCGCTTTGAACGACGTGTGTCGACCACTCGAGCTGTCCAATCTGATGACTCCTCTCCAATTTCTCGCCGTTTTTTTTCTCTCTACGCTTCATTTTCCTCGTTCCATCAAATAGAAATGATGAAAGCTCATTGACGTTCCCTCTCAATCGATTGGCAGCTCCTTTCGCTCCCATCTCGTCGTCCTGGATATTTCCGCGTGTTCTAGTTATTTTATCATTTGTTTCTTCTCGATTTCGCGAAGGAAGCTTTCGTCTCCCGTGGTGCGTGAATTTTTCAGACGCTTCCTGGCTCTCTCTTCTGCGCGGCCCCTACGCGGATTTCGCTCCGAGGAGACATTAATCGTGCGACAAAGATCGATCGGCGAAATGGCTAACGAGACGCGATACATATCTTCCTGTCGTAAAAATTTATTTCGGCCATTTATTTTCGGTTTAGGCTATCTATACTTCGCCTTTGCCGCCTCTTGATCGATCGATTGCTACTTTCTCAAGCGGTATGAAATTAATTTGCGGTCGACTTTGATCGTTCGTGTAATCCAATATGTTCCTTTCTAGTTCCGATAATAACACTCACTTAATTACTTGTTTGGAAAATCGTTTGAGTTTACACGAACTGTGTTTTTCCTAATATCTTTTTTTATATGTATTATATCGCGATATTAAAAAAAAAAGTGTAAAAGATATATGTACGAGTATACATGTACTTTTATTTGATTTTTATTTTAGATATATTTATGAATATTCTTTATGCGTCTCGTAGTATTCTACGAATATTACCCTCTCATTATGCACGCCGTTGCAGTCACGATTCTCCCTCTCGATTTCTGTTCTCATACCTCACCCTCGCCCACGCGCGCACGTACAAGTACAACTGCGCGAAACGCGATTATAAGCGGAGGAACAGGCGGACTCGCGCCGGAAGATTCTCGAAAGGCTGTGCGTGCATAGCCACAAAGATCTTTCTTCATCTCTCTGTCGTTGCTGCTGCCTGCAAGCTCTCAACTTGCTCGATGCAGAACCTGGGGGCGGACAATCGATACGATGATATATTGTTGTTGCACGATGCAAAGATCAAGAGTTATATATAATGCGGCGGATTTATCGCAGAGATGGGATTATTATTTTTGCCTCCTCGTTTAATGATTCATCTGGGAATCTTGGACCTCTAAGCGAGACACATACGGCCTTATTATTTCACACATCGCATTGCAGAGATCAGCTGTTCTCAGCTTTAAAAATCTAGGAATTTAAATGTTACGTTTGGTACTATTATATATCTAGATTATTAATACAATATAAAATTTAATTAACTTGTATATCTGTATTTCTCCGGATCAGTCATTTCGTAAAGATTTTTAAAATCTGCTGTAAAATAAAAACTTATTTTGTGTTAGTATAAAGTTATAAATATTAAAATGTATTTGCTGAAAAATATCTTGAATATGGATAGATAAAAATTGCAGTTTTACATTAAGATTTCAAAAGCATGCGAAACATTCTCGTTTCCTCCAGAAACATGCCTCTCAATTTGAGAACTACTGATCGTGCGATCGGTAGATCGGTAAAGCGCGATGAAACAAACTCCACCTTAAACCAATCGGAATTCTCGTTACGGTATTTTCAGATCGTGATGCTCAGGTTTCGCGATGCGTGAAAAATCCCGAGACGTGCATTCAATTACGGCCACGCGCTTTGCTGCACGTAGAATACTTAATCGATCATCTCCCGCATTAAAATAGCACGCCAGACGGGCGTCACTTCAATTCTCGTTGCGAAATTACAACATCTTTCCTATTTTCACGACTCGTTCGCTCTTCTGGTATTCTATAGATAAGGCGTTGATGTATACATGACTCGTTATTAATATTTCAAGGTCCCTTCTATCTATATAAAATATTCGCGTTCGATTTCATTCAAATACTTCATGTACTTTCAGAGAAAATCTATTTTATATAAAGTGTCCAAATCTGACGATAAATAATTTAAAGACAGATTTTTTTGTAACATTTTAAGATGAAAAGTTTAATACGAAAATGTCGAGGCTATGATAGTTTTCAAATAGAAAGATTAAATTACGAATGATAGGACTGAATTTGTGCTGAATTTTGTTATTATCAAAATTCGAGAAAACATCTTTACACTAATCATCTTGCCATCATCCCTGAGTGCGTGAGAGTTTAGCCCTATCATTTGCAATTTTTAAACTCTTGAAAACTATATCCATAGCCACGACATTGTGTTGTGTATAATTTCAGCTGTTAGTTTATCTCTTATTGCATTGTTGTCTTATTTTGGTTTTGTTACTAGTAGGCTTTGCCTAACCATTTGCAAGCTACTATTGTCTATTGCATTTATGTTTATGTTAACTATAGCCTATATCATACTTTATGTCTATTACTCTGTTAACATGTAGTCTTTTGCAATAAATTAAATTAAATTAAATTAAATTTTTGTATTAGATTTTTCTTAAAATGTTACAAAGGACTATCTTTAAAATATTTATTGTCAGTTTTAGGACATCCTGTATATTAAACATTCTATCAATCCATAATGAACAGGTGTGTCATACAGATTTCAAATATGAGTCGCTCATTCTTTATGGTCTCCATCGCCGACAGAGCTTTCGCAAGCTCGAGATAGAGCTCTTCTGCTCCATCTTGCCATCGTTAAACCGATATTGCAAGCCTGTGCATCTTGAGTGAGCAATACCAAGTCTAGATAGTCGGATCCACCGGCAATATTCTCTCGCAGGAGTCATCCTTAAATCACGGTGAATCGACACGAAGTCACGTGCGCGCGATAAAGCGTCCGTAAAGCGCAACATTACGATTACGGTAACACCGTAGTGGCAAATCGAGGAAGACGATCGTAAAGCATCGTTGAAATCATAACGACGTTCGTTCGTAATAGAAAATTGAAGGATCTATCGTGAAGTAATTGTCGTACAGTTGCACGGAAACTCTGTTAAATTAGCGTTGAAACAAATTTTCTCATCTTCTTAAATCCGAGAGAATTTTTCTTTAAATTCGAGCTTAATTGGGAAGTTTCAGTGATGATTTCATTGGCGATGAATACGTCTATGCCATCCGACACCATCCGACTGTATTAAATCGCTTTAATTTCAAGATGAAAATTTTTAATTCCGATTATTACGAAGATACGTGCATTTAGTTGCACGAACGTCGTGACTATCGCTTCGCGAAGCTGCACGCGATAATCACGACGAAAAAGAATGACTACGTAACGTCGTTAAATTAGTAGTAATGCGTGCGTTAGTGTAATTGGATCTCAATCTATTTAGAGTAAATTTTGACCGTTGTTACAGAGAGAATATCAATAAGACGTCGGGCGCCGGCCAGTGGTACGAATCGTCGACAAAGTGAACGACGCCGTATCGGGAAACGAGACAGGAATGTTTAATGCGTTGCGGCCATTCATGGTTCCTTTTCGCTGATTTTACCTCGGGTACAGCCCGTGGTTTTATTACTCGCGCACGTTTCAACGTTTCCTCTCTCGCACCGTATAAAACTGTGGTGCATTTCTCAGCCGCGCTATGTGAACTGCTACCCATTAACTCGTACTTTTTAACTCGTCTCTAAAAATTCAATTTGCAACGTTTATTAATATCCGGAAATGATTGTTTCGAAATTCGTTGCGAGATTTTCCGGTTTTTTTTTCATTGAATATCTGCTGCAGGCTTTAATTTGTATCTCTTTCGTTATTAATTAATTAATTGAATGAATATAGACGATATATTTCCCAGATTTTCGAACAATGCTCGGTAACTTGAATATAAACGCAAGTAATCTATTCTTGCGGAGATTTAATTATCCGTTAATCGCGCTAAGAGTAATTTATGCGGCTTGCTACGCGGAATATTTAATTATTTATGAGGCTGGCCGAGAGTATCAATGGTCACAATACTGACGAGCGCATCACCAAAAGAAAGAAAGAATGAAAGTAAAGTCAGAATAAAATAGGAATAGGAAACGGCTATTCTGAATTATGCGAAGATAATGAGATAGTAGTCCTTGATTGTGAGAGGTAAAATGTGTTGGTTAAATTAGTTAATTAATTAATTCATAAAAATCTCTTGTTCATCGCTATGTTTTTCTATCCTATCTTTTTATGTGTTATACGTATTGTCATCATAAAATATTTTATAATTATGTCCGGTATTATGTCTACCGAATACCGATAACAAAATTAATAAAGCAGTGGATTTTAATTCAATTCTCTTTCTTTTTTAAGAATGCAAAGGAGTGAGCTTCCTTGCAATTTTCTTCGTCGTCTATGGCTCGGCATCTGAAATTCATGCTGAAATTATACATCTCTAATAAGCAGCTTCACCTACAAGCTAACCATTTTGTTCCCTCGATTATTCCTCGAAGATTCACGATTCTGTCTCGATGCTCCGTAATTTTATGCGTCGTTTGCGATCGCCATTGAAACGTACTGCTGTTTTATCTCTCACAGCAGTCTCGGACATAACCGGATGTTATTTTAACGGTTCCTGCCGATTTGCAGGAATTCGTATATAGGATAAAAGCGTTTGTTGTCGTTAACGAGATCAATGTCGATGGTCGCATCAATCTTTCTTACTAGCTCATAAATCATCATATCAGACTGTCAAACGTCTCCTTTCATTCGAGCGTAGAGCAACGCGATAATAATTCTCGTCGATTAAACGCAATATTGCCAGAGTTGTTTGAAGAAACCAATTTTTAAATATAACTCTTTTTATCGTTTGCTATTTCTTTATAGAATTTTTATATACACTTCATTTACAATATAAAAAAATTAATGTTGTTATAAATTTTAATGAGGATTTTAATGAGGAGAAGTATTATATATCTATTAATGAATTTAACACAAATGATTCGATAATTTTGTGTAAATACAATTCTAAAATTAAATAAATTTTATACTTCTCGTTTTGAGCGATGATAAAATATCCTAAAATTATTTATACAAAAGCATTTCTTACGCCAGTAGAAAATATATGTGATTAGAAAATGTATTGATATATATAATGAGAAGCGCACACACATATAAACAAATTACAAATAATTTCATAAGATCCAGAGCGGATATTATGAAAATTATGGGCGAGTAAGAGAATGTCATTGCCTCGTTTGACATTTCTACTAATGTCCCCATTTAATGTCATTTCTCTTTAAGCCACCTCCGCATCATCCGCTTCCTTATGCAGCTCACTGAATATTCACCGAGACTTCTCGTCTTTTCTCCTTCCCTTTCTTTCCTTCTCGTTTCCTTTGTGTGACGCCTTGATTACTTCATCGTGCTACTTCTTCCGCTATTCTCGTTGAGAGACATTTAGGTAGATATCACCTGAATCTTGTCTTAAGAATGTGTTAATTCGGTGTAATACTCAGAGCGAAGATTTATATTTAGAAATATGAACGGTTTACTTTTAATTAAAGATCAACTGAGAAATAGAAAGAACGGAATTATTCACAATTATTCATGTGAGACTTGATTTAGGATTCAAGAGAAAAAAGAAAAGAGAAGACTTGCCTCTTTGTCTCTTAGTGTTCTTTCTTTTTTAAGCTATAAAATAATTTCGTGAATTGAGAATATATACTGATATAATAATAAATATCATTTATATCAATAATATATAAATTATATCAAATCAAGTGAAATGCTCAAATAAGATTTTATAGAACAATGAATTCAAAAAGAATTACTTAGTTCCGAATATACCAAAACTTGAAGAAAATTATCGCCTGCTGTTGCTTTCGTAATTCATAAACTTGGCTCACACACAGTATATAGTTTCTCCTCTTATAAATTCTCAATGAAAAAGCAGTACCTCTTTCACCATTTCTTATCTAATCCGACGTTAGTTACGCTTGTCAAAATTTTATTAAGCGAGAAAATGCAGTCTCACCGGCATCGATTTCTTCGGGACTGCGAATGTTACGGTATTTCGTCTCCCCCATTCGAAATCTACATTAATGCCCTTCATTTGAGTCTCACTGTAGCTCAAGTTGTCACGATGGCTTCTCCTCGAATGCTCGTTGAATTCACTCTCCGTTTCGGTGCCGTGTATTTGCCGCATTCACAGTAATGGGAAGGATTCCCTTTCAACGTTTTACTGTATAAGAAATTGTCTCTTCTAATCCGAGGACGCCCTTTTGTTTGAGAATTGAGACAGACATTGAACAGCAAGACGACGTAACTTATGACAAACATTTATTTCAAAATATTAGATATGGGAAAAAGTTCGTGGCGTTTTTCTCATTAGATGGCATTAAAAAAACGCCACGAACTTTTTCCCACCTAATACTTTGAGGACCGAGAATTATATTATGAAAATAATAAAATATATTCATGTTTTTTTATCTAATAATGTAATGTAAGAACAAAAAACGAAGATACATTTTATATAGATATTTCTGTTTAATATCTCTACTACTTTCTTCTCATCGAGAGAGCAGAGTAATAATATATTATGAAAAATGCCTACAGTAGATTAGTTCACTATTGCGACAGACCAAACGACTGCCATTGCAGCTTGCAGTTGCACGGTTGTGCATTTCTAATGATTGCAATATACTTGTGTATATACAACTGTGCCTTCAGCTGCACACACACATACATATATATATACATATATATATA
>Ga0157362_1000893_pt1 | contig 11433 bp, 2 predicted proteins | sample AttlaeALBM3_FD_111480 | JGI IMG/M metagenome (GOLD analysis project Ga0157362, IMG submission 111480) | Fungus gardens microbial communities from leaf cutter ant in Ribeirão Preto, State of São Paulo, Brazil - Atta laevigata ALBM3 | ecosystem: Host-associated > Fungi > Mycelium > Unclassified ... | reverse complement strand
CTATACGCTTAGATTTATTTTATGTTAATAATCAGAATAATTTAAAATTTCAATAATTATATTCGATTATATATTAATATAACTCTTTGATTCTAAAATAAAAAAGTTTAAATATTTCAAATTTTCCTTTAAAAATGTACATTTTATTTCTTCAATTTATTTAAATCAAAAATATTGAGTTGGAAGAATTGCTGCAAATTTTACATAGCTTATTACGTAGACATAAGATTCAGATTTTGTGCGCTTGCGGGAATTTATATAATTATAGTGACGGTTTTGTAGCGATTTATAATTATTGTGTTCTTCGCGTCGTTTATTTAACGTATTTATATTTTTAAGAAATTTCTTGCATCATGAGTTTACGTTTTGTTCATGATCGAGATGCTTCGAGGCAACTCGATGCGCCAGAATCGATTATATAGCAAGGTTATTATTGAGGTTTCACGTTTCGGTTTGAAGCCGTACTGCGCTATAGTTATAAAGTACCGGTTTTTGGACGTTTCGTACTGAATAGCACCATCATCGTATAAATTATAATCTCGTAGAATGTAACTTGTGTGTATATTCGATATTTTAACCCTTAATATGTCAGTTCACGATTACATCCATTTAAAATATAGTGAATAAAGAATGTTTGGAGTAAAACGAAATTGCAATATTCTTTTTTTTTTTTACAAAGTAAGTATCTAGAGACGAAGGTACTTTTTATTGCTTAAAAACAAATCAAATGTAGAAATAAATACTGTATGAAAATAAAATTCGACGACTGTGATACAAGTACCAAATTCCATGCAACTAATTACATTACATGCATATAATATAATGAAAAGATCTGATTGCATCAACAGTCTTCGTAATTTGCTGTTATTCTTTTTTAATTAACGGAGAAAGAAAGCTTGTTTAACTAAGCTTGGCGTCGAGTCGGCGCAATTGATTCTACGGGCTAATTGCACTCAGCAGATCTCCGCCTTGTATGTAGAGCGGTCCAAAACGACGCAAGGAGAAATAAGCGTTGAACCGGTCGGAAGAGCGGCAGAACGTTGCGCGCGCGGAGCGGAGCGGTGCGGAGCGGAGCGGAGCGGAGCGGACGAGATGCAACAAAAGGCACGTTGGGGCCACGTTGGGTCGGGCTTTGGAATGGAACTGGAAACGAAAGGCCTGTAGAGGCAAAGGCGGGGAGTGCTTGGATGCCAGCCGCATGGTATACGTGTGTCGATGCAAGTGAGGTGACGGTACACGCCGGAGTGGCTGGAGGAGTCGGTCAGTCAGTCACTCAGTCGCACTCGCAGTCGGCGAGTCGCTCTCGGCTGCGCGGCGCGATCGCGTGGGCGTTTTGCTTCTTCTCTTCTTCCCTTTTTACTCTTTTTTTCTTTTATTTTCTTATTCCCATATTCTGTGCGGTGTTTCAACTTGGTAACAAGAGAACTTAACTCGGGAGGACTCGTCTCCGTCTTTCACCAGCGGAATTATTTTGCCATCCAACCGGAATGCTGGGTGACCGCTGAGAAAAAAGTAAGAACCTTTTGTTTATTTTATTAATTAAAAAAAAATAATTATAAGAAGAGGATCCTGCAAGATCGTTTGAGGAGTTTGAGGAGCGCGAGTTGACTCTGACAAGATCCGCTTTGTATATGAAGTTGTGCATTTAATAAGATCAGGCCTTAATTCGTGTATATGGAATTAACTTGCTCTACTGCGCTGTATATACCGGTAATTGTATGTGAGAAACATAATATTCCGGATCGTGTTCATAAAGTAGATTTGAGATAAATTTCTCGACAATTCATTGCTCGTATCACTTCCTTTTCTTTTTTTATTTTTCGTTGAGTAGACACTGGTGTGATCCAGAACAAATATGAGATAAGCACGTTCACATGTACGACGCATGTAGAAATTGTAACTGAATTCCATTGGAATACTTCTTACCGATGATAATTCTTATTCAAAATTGTTATTTCTGTAAGTATGTTAACGCGAAGAGAAAATGTGGAAGAAAAATCTTCTAATGGATATCAATGAAAAAATATTTTTACAATTAAATATTTTTTAAATTTTAAACAATTTAAAAATAAATCTGAAATATTTTGTATTTTACATGGTGGGGAGATGTATAATACATGTATTTATAATTATACAGATTGGAAATGTGTGTATACCCGAGTTATTTGTATACTTGGGACTAAAAAGTCAACATCGTATAAGAGACTTCTAGGAAATACATAGCTCTAAATAAATCACTGACAAATGAAAAAAAATAATAAAAATAATTAATATAACAATAGTTAATTTAACAATAGTTAAAATTTATTTTATAAGAAGAAGAATTTAAAATCTGTGAACTGAAAATTTATCTTTTATGTTGAAATTTATAAAATATTACGTTAGAAATGTGTCCATTATCACGCGCACTCGTGAGATTAACTCGATAAGATGTGTAATATCACATGTTTGATTTAACACACGTTTCTCAATACGATGTACAGTTAACTGGATGTGAGAAACTTTTATTGGAGACCGGTGTACAGTAAATTGTACATATGAATATTTAATAGTCATCTGAATATTCTACGTTAGATTTCGTATGAATTAATCGTAAACACGCGATAAAAAAATGTATCAAAGAAATCTTTGAGCGTCTTCTTTTAAATTTACCGATCATCCTTAGAACACTCTGTGTTCAGTAATGGCTTTTTTAATTCACATTAAGAAATCGAATCCTATTAGGACAGATAAAATTATCTTTTTTATTTTTTACCTACATAGAACTCCGTACGAAATTAATTTATAAAAAAACTAACCGACAGAACGTTTGCACTTAGATTCTAATTTTATAGTCTAATATATAAATTAATTTAAATTTGATTTTTTAGCACCTACACTCAATTTTAATAAATTAATTAAGTTGAATACTATCAATTAAATATTTATTAAATATAAAGATATATTTGTTTGATACAAGAAATGTTAATTTGATTTAACAATCTTTTTTTTCTGAACAAATATTTATTTATTGTAAGAAAATGTTTAGTTGGCAGTATTGAACTAAATATTTATTAAAATAGATATTTTTTTTCGCTCCGATTTTCCGTTAATTTTCGCAAATACATTTTTTCGTACTGTCCGTTCGTTATGATAAAATGCCCGGTTAATGTAACGTCTCGTGATAAAACTTGCAACTTCTACTTTCGAACAGACCGCGTTGTCGCACGTGATACTTTGTACGCACGTGCGCCTGGATTTACGCACGAATAAATCCTTAAATCGCTCTTGCGTTTAATGTTATGTTTTGCACTGCTACCGCGTCATTGTCTCTTACGATACGTCACGTGCGAACAAAGTCCCCCAGGGTTCTTTTTATGAAGGACAAAAACCCGTCTGTTAACGATATCCACGTTATATTTATAATTTTCCGTTCATCAATGCTCCCTTCATAGAGTCTATTGCTTTATCTCTTCGAACATCTAATAAGGTGTAGCCACAAGAAGGAATAAGGAATAAAGATTTCAATCTATCTAAGATATCGGATACACCGGAATACACGGTTTCTGATAGGTTGGAATCGTTCCTTATTCCTAATTCTTTATTCCTTCTATTGCGGCCGCACCATTATCGAATCAAAAAAATTTTATTCTTTACCTACGCTTGAGAGTGACTCAAAACTATGAATAAAAGATCGTGACAACCTTTGAGATGTTATGAATCGAAACCTATCCTGAGTAATATCATTCACGATGACTCTTGTACGCCTTATTCATTCTTCTTCCGAACAACGCCTGAATTCTCTTTAAGCATAGCTTGCACAATGCTGAACCAAGTCATTATTACCTAATAATAATAGCTCTATTCATAACGTCTCAATCCTATCGGTTAGGATTATTTAACGTAAATGCATGTCACGAAAATATGCAATGCGCATGATGTCCCTGAAATCAATTCTTAAAGTTTGGAAAGAAAAGCCTCGTACAGGCCTTGAGAATTAAAAGGAAAAAATTATTCAACAATATATTCTCTATACCGTGAAAACTTTTTATCTCTGCGGGTTTTCTACAGCTCAAGCATACTCAGAGTAAAATAGACAAACGGTTAATCCATTCTATTTGTATAGTATTACATAAAAGTTATTTTACATGATAAACTTAGAACGCATAAATTTTAACTTGACTCATCCTCCAGCGAATTTCTACGTGCAGCGCAATAGATTCGCTAAAGTCCTCATTAAACAGATAATAGTGTGTTATTTATCAATCTGCAATTAATCATTTATAATATGTTTACATATTATTAAATTAGTCGTGTTCTCGCAAGAATTCATCTCACGACTGATGCAGAGTAGCAACATATTTTATCTGCGACCGGATTTTTCTTGTGTCTAGTCATTCATCAGACAACATCTCTCTTGTTTATCAACTCGTAATTAATCATTTCTGTTTGCTGTTGAAATGTTCCCCGTTTAAACGCATATGAGTTCAACTTAATTTATCCGCCAGCAAATATTTGCAGGTCATTTGTTGAAATTTTACGCATCGCGATTTGCATTTTATATCACACATGAATACATAAGTTCTTTCTATGTCAGTACTTTAGCGAGTGAATTCGGAACGCGCGACGAATAAAAGCGAGCGTGAAACTTGTTTTCTTATTTCTGAATTCTCTTCACTGAGAAATGTGAAGAAACGTTCGCAAACTCCCGAAGTATCGACGCGCCATTGAGAGTCGGTCGTGTAAACTGCAAGTGAAAGTACACGAATAATTGCGCGCAGTGATTATACTCGAAACCGTTCGCGTCACGTAGAAGTGCCATTGTGAAATTTTTCTGCATCTTGATATGGAATATTACGTTACCATCATGCTGCGACCGGCAGAATGCAAAGTCTCATATTACTTGATAGTGCAACGTAAGGAACATTTCCAACTCCTACATACGTACACATTCCAACGCCTTGGACGTGCTGCACCATATATGACTCGTTAGACTTCAAGAAGCTTTGAATTCGAATCGATTAATATACAGAGTGTCCTAAAATAATCGCCAAATATTTCATGAGTAGATATAGTGGACTAAACTAAGTCGAAAAATCTTTTATCATTTTGAAATTTTCGCAATAGTTAACGAGATATTAATAAAAGTTGTCGAAAATTGATCTTCAATAATTTTTTACTCAAATACTATTAACTTTTCAGAAAAATTGCAAGAGACAAAAATTGTTTATTTTTTTCTCATAAAACTCTAAGAATTTTTTCAAAAATTTTTTCAGAATATTTTAATACCATATTTTCTCATGTTGGTGAAATAAGAAAATACAATACTAAACTTAATAAAAATTCTGGAAAAATTTTTATTTTCTTTTCTATGAGAAGAAAATAAACAATTTTTAAATAAACAATTTTTGCTCTTGCAGTTTTTTTGTAAAGTCAATAGTATTTAGAGTAAAAAAATTATTGAAGACCAATTTTCGATAATTTTTATTAATTAATATCTTGTTAACTATTGTAAAAGTTATAAAATGGATTTTTTAACTCAGTTTAATCCGCTTTATCTGCCCATGAAATATTTGGCGATTAGTTTGAGACACGCTATATATATATATAAAATATACATATGTTTTATTCTTTTTTTGTCTTATATCAATATTAAAACGGAAACGAGTCCATATCTCTATCCGCAAAACTATGAGTGCGGTGGATTTCGCGCGTCAGCGAAAAGTTTCACTTGCTCGGTGTAGAAATCATCATTATTGAAATAGACGCTTGATGTACTTGCCGTCTAAAACGTACTTAGTCCACGACGTATTGCAGTGGCACGAACAGGAGAATTCTTCACAATCTCACATCTCGTTTTATATATGAAACTAGCTTCCTGATATGAAGAGAGAGAAAGAAATACATACATATACACCCGCATAATATCGCCACAATTAGTATCGTTAAAGAAATTAATAATGTATCTGCCGCTCGCGTTTTCAGACTTTCTATATAATTAGCGCAAAATCTAAGTGGCAGTGAGAGCGGATGATTTATAGTTGAAGATAAGAGCGATCAGTCGCAGAATCTCTTTCGCACTACGCTGAAGGAATTTGCTTTTCCTGCTTTTACGTATAAAGGAATCTTCTTTTATTGAACTTACTTAACACTGGACGGGATCTGCCGATGAAGAAATAAAAAGTGCAAGCGCCGTGAAGTTCTGCAGACTTCCAACCGGAAGTAAAAATAAAATGCATATCCTTCTAATGTATGCCTCATTGCGTCTCTTGTCGAAGTTTTCTACTCATCATCGGGAAACGCCCCGGAAGTTGCCGCCGTGCGTAGAAAGTTCGATGCGTTTATCCTTGTTTTTTTATCGAGTACTTATGTATATCATAATGACGATAGTGAAACCAGAAAGTAAATTTATGCATTGATTTCGCTGATATTTACCTATTTATACATTCATATAAAAAACAAAAATTCTGAAATAAAATTTCTGAAATAAAATAAAACATTATGACCGCGTTACGCACCAAGAACTTAAAATATACATAAATTATTTTTTGCTTTTTACTTTGCAAAGAAACAGCATTTTATAGTTCTCACATTTTTTGTTGCACGATTTTAATTCATATGTATTATTATAATATTAATTATTTTAAAAGAAACTATCTAAGAAGCAGATAACATCTTTTAAACATGAGTAAAATTTTTAATTGAATGTTTTCGCTGAATTGATATAACGGTATTTGAATTAGAGATAAATTTATGAATTGTTGTAATTACACTTTAATTGGGATATTACAGCTTTAGCGGCGAAAGAATTAAATGGAACGGAGAGAGAGAGAGAGAGAGAGAGAGAGAGAGGGAGACAGAGAGAGAGAGAGAGAGAGAGAGAGAGAGAGAGAGAGAGAGAGACTCTCTGCAGCTGCATTGTTCTTTATTGTTTGTAATTTGTTGAAGATACGTGAGAGAATTTGCGCATAGTGGAGAAAAGAACTGTGCAGTCATGCTTTTTCTTCAACGAATGAAAGTTGGTACGACGAAGTGTTCGTTGGAAGGTCCCGACACTCGTTTGAAGGTTTCGACCGCGAAGAAGGAAACGCCTGTTTGGCGTGAGAGTTTATTTTCCGCGATAGCGTGCTATTACAGGAACAAGTACGCGTGAATACACTTGTCGCACATATGACGCGAGAAACCATAATTATTGATTAAAAAATATTGTAGCTCTGAATTTTCGATCCTTCAAAACGTTATGAGATTCTTTTGTTGCAAAAAGTGACAATTTTATCTTAAAAAATTATATAAATTAAAAAAAATTACTCATATATTATATTTTTTATATATAAAATTTTTATCTAAAAAATTTTATCTTATCTTATTAATATCTGTCATGTCTTTTGTCATAACAATCTTATATGGATATTCAAGACGTGTACAAATAAAGAAATTTTTAAAAATAATTTTTTCGAAAATTCGGGTAATCAGATATTAAGAGTTATCAGATAATTTCATTGATCCCTCTTGCATGTATTCTTATTTCGATTTTATTTTATAATGAAAGATCCTTGTAATGCTTTTCTCTTTATGATGCAATACTCGGCAAGTTGTAATGCGCACGGCAATAGTATTTCGATTTTGCAGCTGCGCGATTAGGCGAGACGGATCCATTCATTTCTAAATGATTTCAACATTTATCAACGTCTCGGATCGATATTCTTCCCAAGCGAATTATTGGATATCGTGCACGAAAGACTTCATCAAATTAATAGGTCTCTATGTTAATTGTTCAAGAAAGATGCTGTAGCCGTTAGCTGTGAAAGCCACGTAATTTAATAATTACGTAGATCGAATCAATTTTCAGGTGGCGAAATCTTCGCTTGATCGTCACTCTCTTGCGATGTTTCGCAAGAATATGAAGCATCTTCACGCGATGTATCTATCACTCCGATCAAACTTTCAATTGAGTGTCTTGTAAGCTTGACATGTAACGCATACTTTATCAAATTGCGATGTTTTTGTAATTCAGAAACAAATTATTTGTTGCTCAACGTTTTAACTCATTAATTTTTAAAAAGAACATTAAATGTACATGTAGTGTTGTACAAATGTACAAATTACACGCGATGAAAATGTAGATTTTCTGATAAGAAGATACGAGTTTATTAATTTCTAAGTGAATGCTTGTAATGCTCTGTTCTTAAAATTATTAGGAAAGTTAAAGTAAAATTTTTAAAATAAAACTTTTTTTAAATAAAAATTTTTTTTTTAAATAAAAATAAAAAATTTCATATAAAAATTTCATAAAAATTTATTATTGAGAAATTTTTATTTATTAACAAACATCACACATAATATTTCTTTAGCGTCAAAAAATGTAACTTCTTTTAGATTATTCAAATTTTACTTATACTGCTTAAATAAAATTTTTCGACGGCGTCACGAAGTTGTTTCACTTTTTTTGAGCGTATTAAATGTCAGAAATAAGCTGCAACATGGAACACGAGAACGGAGCACGAAGCGATTCCCGTATGTAGGAAAGCATAGCAGACTCTTCGAGCTTAATTCTAAATTTAGAGTCACGCATGTTTTTATAACATTTTTCAGCTGGACGCTTTTAAGCCACAGCGCGATGCGTTCGAGATGCACTTACAATAATCTTCCGGTACAACGCAAGAATAGATAAAGCAGGAATGCACACATTTATTTATTTTCTATGTACAATTTGTATTTCATTCTTATTTATTTATCCGAATTTTTAGTAAACTAATTAACTATTGCTGAATATTTAGTAGATTATTAATTACCGCACATGCGGCATAATTTTAATTAATAAATAATTAATTTATATAAACTGAAATTACTAGAAAGTTTTTTTGCCGCTGTTCACAATATGCGAAAAGTTAGGATGTAGGAATTTAAGAATGAAGAAATACTTTGGATTGTAACGCTTCATGCTTTTGTTTCGAAACGCTCTCCTTCGTTTCTTCTAGCAGTAAAATGCCAGCTCAAAGGTCATCTATATCGACGACGTTGTTTATCTTCACGATAGTAAGAGTATTGTTTTCCGCGATTAATCGGGAAGTTGAGCGAATATTAGTGCTGCAGCATCGAATTTTCCGCAGTTAAATAAAGAAGAAACAATTAATACATTGATTCTGTCCGATAATGCCATAAGGAATACTGATTCACATTTCACGCAACAATAAATCGGATGAATAAAAATGAGGGAAATCATATTCCATAAAATAGAAGCTAATCGCTCATGTTAGATGTAAAAGCAGAAAGCAAACACATATCCTGGATATTTCGTGTGAATAATTCTACATTTTTTTTTTGTAACTCCTTTGTAAATATGCGTGCTATTTTTATTGTGAGACGTCAATCCAATAATCTAAAATTATACAATCAGTTTATGATAATAAAGTGAAAAAATTTTAACTTTTAATTTAATTTTTAGGGTAGGTAATCCAACAATCATCAATGAATCAATAGTACATTATGAACTATTGCGATATTTCGTAAATGCGACGTTATCAGATTGTGCTGCTATCATGCAGTGACTCGCATTTGAACCCTTTCTCGGCTCCCCAGTCGACTGGCAGAGCGCGCCAAGAACGGCCATTATTATGTCATATTTTAAGAATAATAATTTTGAATTGCAAAGTAAGTTTTACGCATTTTTATGTTTTTGTTATTAGATCTATCATTTTTTTCATTGTGCAATAGTTTTGTGTGCACATTTGATTTTATTATTCTGTAAGCAACTTTTTCTATTATATTATTTTACCATATTATTTAGGAGATTATCGTGGAAAAGACTAGGTGGTCTACAATGAATCATTTTGACATAGTGAACAATAGTACATTGTAATGAACCATGGTATATTGTACATCACATAACCTTTTTTATGATAACTTTCAAAATAATAATTCATTGTAATAATTATTTAGAATACGGTTCCACCTCCATCTAAAATCTCAATAAAAAAATATACTCATTCGACGCGTTTTCACTCAAAACGAAAGAAAAACACGGTGGTCGGCCTTGTGAATCCTCATCACCTTATAATTATCTTATTTTATAAATAAACATTTTAAAATATAACAAAACTAAAATAATCCTAACAATTCGCAGTATAAAATATTCATTGTTAAAAATAGCACCCCTTGTACACAATGAACCATTTCCCGTTTTTTAAAATAATCGAAATTATGACTAAACTTCAGGGATAACTTAAAAATTATTATTTACAGTATGTAGTCAACTAAATTCATAAACTGTATGCAAAAATTCGGACCTTCAATTCAATAATTGAGAGAAATACGAGTCTCTGAAATTTACATGGTTCATTGGACCAATTATCCTACTTGATTAATTTATTATTAATTTGTTTATTAATTTAATTGATTAATTTGACGTATGTTAATTAATACGTGTAGCGAAGTGATCTACTTTTCTTCAAATACAGTTGTGATAAAATACCGCTTGTTGTTTCATGTTGCACTTAACAGAGTACGAGTTTCGAAGAAATGATTATCGGAATTGAGAAATAATTGGCGTTAGGTGCTGAACTAAAATATTCCTATTATTTCTCTCTAGATGTTATTTCTCTTTTAAGCATTGATATTTCCATGCAGAATGATAGCCTATAAACGATTATACTTCCAATAACACTAGCAATAAAGCGTAAAGAAAGATTTTTAAACGTATAAGATAAATTATAAAAGGATAAAGAGGGAGTAAGAAAAAAAGCAAAGAAAATTGTTCGGGAAAAAAAAAATATATATATATATATATATATAGATAAATAAGTTCTAACGGGATGGCGCGTGTTAAAAGCAATTATATTTCGCTTTCTCAAGAAGATAGCTCATGTTTGTTATGATTTAATCTGTAAGCAGTTTACGTGAATTTTATCATATATCCAAGCATCCGATTTTAAATTACTTAATAACGATTGGAGAGCGAAAGACAAGGAAACAAAAGGAACCCTGCGAGAAAATGTAGAGACTCGTGGGAAAGCGAGTGAAAGCACTTTTTCACTATGGCTTCAACATACCCTCGTCAATTGAGTGGTGCTGTTAGAGATAACGAGCGAGCGAGTCGCGATGAATAATAAACGATCATCCGCACCGTTGTTTCCCAAAGCGTCATCATTTTCACCAATGTAGGTTAATTTTAATCTTGGTTTAACTTCTTACTTTTTATCTTTTTTTACATTGAAATAAGGTGTTATTATCTGCAGCATTATTTTAAATGAAAATAATTTTGTTAATTCACAATAACACCATTAATAAAATAAATATCTATACACGGAGAGAAATTTTTCTTAGAGTTTACTCTGAAAATATAATAGTCGTGGGAAATACAATATTGTATTTCAAAGAATTTTAATATAATTCTCTCTCATTCATTAATAAAACTATAATAAAATATAAAATAAGTTTAATCAATGTTAGTGAAGT
>Ga0157362_1000892_pt1 | contig 11441 bp, 7 predicted proteins | sample AttlaeALBM3_FD_111480 | JGI IMG/M metagenome (GOLD analysis project Ga0157362, IMG submission 111480) | Fungus gardens microbial communities from leaf cutter ant in Ribeirão Preto, State of São Paulo, Brazil - Atta laevigata ALBM3 | ecosystem: Host-associated > Fungi > Mycelium > Unclassified ... | reverse complement strand
TGTGTACTTCGAGATTTCTAGCTATATTTGCCATAATCGGATTATAGAGATATATCATTGGAAAACGACAATCTCGAAAAAAGAAACGGGACATATAAATATATATTTGTTAATAAAAAACATGTTTTTTATTTTTGTATGTTGTGTAAACTAATTCAAAACTTCACTTTCACTTATTCAGTACATTTACTCATTTTGTTGTGAAAAATTATCAAAAATTTCAAGCAATTTGACTCTTCAGTCTCTAAAATAAAGGCAGTATTCAAGTAAATTCGGATTAAAACAGAGATAAAAAAGAGAAGAATACTTTACATATAATTTTATTCGGCCACTGCTAAGAAATTTATCATTTGCTTATCGCTTTGCTGCAAAGAAAACTCATTCTTGTACAAGCACGTTCGCAGCATTAGTATTTCTCCATACAACGCGTTACATTATGAATATAATACGGTACACTTAGGTGGAAATGCATCTCGAGTAGCCAACACCCGCTGGCTCGCATCCGGAAAACGCCCGATGGACTCTCGGAGACTCTTAAATATCGATCCATGGGAAAATGAATGACTTGTTTCGTGCTTTGGGCGTCAAGGCGAGCTAATTCGCATATTCAATCGTATGCATTAAAGCCGGGCAGCTATTAGGTGCACGTGAAGCAAGCATGATGTAGCAGCCAGCAGCCGCAACCTGAATTCGATCGTTCGATTACACGCAGTTCGGTTGCCTAATATCGTGCCAAAGGTTACAGGTCGTGTATCATGTGACGACCTTGTCCATAATCCCTTTGCCGTGACCATCCAGTAAAGGTCCATCGAATTTCGTATGAGAAAAACGATAATGGGAACCATCTTCAATCAACGAGCGATTCCAGACGGGGAATGCCAGTTTAAAATTGCCTGAAATTCTTCTGCGATAGTTTTGCCACAGGCGATTAATTCGCGAATTCCCGCGGTTGCGAAAGTCGCAAGTGGGAGAATATAAAGTCGCGAAGCGCGTGCGAAGGACTCGTTCGAGACACTTGGGTCGAGACATTTGGGATAAAATCAAGAGAAAGAAAAAGAATGAAAATGAGTGAGAGTGCGAGGCAAACGAATTTTCAAAGTACAATTTTTCATTGATGGCTGAGAAGATGCGTGGAATGAGCGCTGTGCGCTTCTCGTGGACAAAGAAAGAATCCATCTTTCTAGGTGGGCACGAGTCATCTATATGTAGTTTGTACTAACGAAGAGAGTGTCCTTGTCTCATTGTGCCGAGGGAAAGAGATCGCCGGCGAGATCTGAAATCTGAACAGTCTCTTTTGAGATTCTCGCCCGGATAATAGCGACAGAGATGAAAGTGGATTGCAGCGGGGGAAGAAGAGCCGGGTGATATAAGCCGGCAGGATAGGGAAGGGGATACCGATAATTCTCCCATCCTCTCCGCACTGCGTCCAAGTATCTCGAAAAATACCGCAGAATTTCAGACGCGACGTTCGTATTCACGCTTTCACGATTTTTAATGTACTTCGATTGAAAAAACACGCACCATGAATGATGTTGTTTTAAAGAGATGTATATACATCGGGTCCTTACTAGTCCTAGAGATAACTGATGCAACATCGTCAATAATAATTGTGATCCGATAATCCTAAATCCTATGGATCTTCTCAGCTCTTCTCTCTCTCTCTCTCTCTCTCTCTCTCTCTCTCTCTCTCTCTCTCTCTTTCTCTCTCTCTGTCTCTTTTCCTTCTTTCTCGCTCTCTCTGTGGAGACAATCCGGCGATAAATTCAACACAGTCGGATCTCCAGTTTTCCGTTTAGCGCGATGGAAAATTATTTTTCGAGGATCCGACCATGCTTGCTTGCCGGATTCGAAAACGCTCACGAGTCCGAATCCGGGTCTTAACCAAGCTTGCCAATAATGCAGTTCTTCATTGCACTACTTGAAAATCCTTTTCGTACGATTACGTTTATATATTTGCCGCGTCCTGAAAGCATTGCGCTGTCGTGGTTTTCCGGAAGCGTTTAACTTTTTCCACTGGCGTTTGCCAGTAAAACAAGTCGATACTTGAGCCTGTATCGCGTACTGCAGTTGGATTCATCAGCAACGGTTCGGAATTTATGATTTGTTCCTCGAAGTTTTTGCGCTGTGCTTTCTCCCGCCATTATTCCAATCTTTCCGCTACTTCGCGATACGGCTTGCAATCTTGTACGCGAATAAGAAAGGTAATCTCAATCGTGTGGAATCGCAGGCACATGAGAATATAACACGACGAAATATAAGGCAGCTATTTTGACGGAAGTTACAAAGCCCAATACGAGAAGGAGAATGATAGTTAGCTATATCGATGCTGCATTGTGACTTTAGACATTGATATTTTTTTTTCTCTCGCATTTCATACAGCAAGACCATTTTCCTTTGGAATGGTTATATTAAGAATGTGATAGGACAAAATACAGATAGCTATTTTGGGAATAAATAAATGAAGCATAAAAGGGATGGAAATTACCCGTCGCGAATTTTAGCTATTATAATTTATGTTTCTTTGCAATGAAGATAAAAAAGATTCTTATAATATTAAGAAAGTAGACTTGTAAAATTTAAAAAAACATTTTTACAAATAATTAATTAATAATAATTATTATAATTATTTTAGTTATTATTCTATTTTATATATATGAGGATGAAGTTCGATTATTTTTATTTGTTTAGATTGAACTTTTGGGAACTGACCTTTTCCAGTTTTATGAATGCAATTAGATGATAGAAATCTATTTTCTGTGTCTCTAGGTTTAAGTAAATTTTAATGTCATATCAAATTTATTTACATAAAATCAAATATAAACATCAAATATCGATTTTAAATTTAAATGTGACATTTCATTTACCATTTATCATTATGTTTAATAATATTTAAACTTAGCAAAAGACATAAAAATAAACAATGTCATTTAAATTCTTGTTAGGAGAAAATTTACTCCAATGTGCAAAAAATGTTCTTAGATAAAGATTAATATTATTTATTGTTGGAATATATATATTAACTATGAACTAATTAAAACTGACTATTGTTGGCGCAATTTTAACAACGGGAAAAAATTTACTTTTAAAGAAAACATAAATGAGTAAATGATGAGAATAAACTAGATATAATGAAACTTGATAAATGATGATAGGGAAGGGAGATTCTAAGTGAGTTGTCGGCATAATCATGTTATCATCGATAATTCCAAACGATGCCGGGAGAACAGGAGGATCTTTTTAACAAATTTCGGCTGACAAACGTTTAATAATGACTAATTTTATTTGGACGATTTATTTCAGCTGAGCGTCCTTGGAAATACGATTCAATTAACCGCTTAGCTGTTGCGCGCAGTAACGTTGTTCTAGAAACCGGAAATTTGGGTAATTTTGCCGGAGTCATACGATCCTACATAATCAGTGAAAGACGACGACGGTGGGCGTCGTGCTGTAAAAAACGTAAACGAAATCAAGCTGACGAATGGAGAGACACAAGATGAATGACGTAATGTGAAAAGAAAGGAAGAAAGTAAGGAGAATGGGAAGAATTACGATCAAGTAGAAGAGAGAAAGAGATTAATCAGAGCTGCACATACTGCTACGTACGGCTGTATTTGTCTCGAATGTGCGTCGCAGTGTCGCAATTGATCCGTCGCGCTGACAGTGAACCGACACAGAGTGGATACTCTCGTTTGTCCTTCCAAAATTTATGTCGTAATAGTAACATTTACCCATGCATCTTACAGTTGATGGCATGTCTTAATCCCGAATGCATTTCCACGCCAACATTTCAGTATTTTTGATTTGACGTACAAACAATAAGCAGATGTATGTACGAAAAACATAATGTTTTGTCGAATTTAAATAAATAGCAGATAATAAATCCTAAAAAAAATTAATTAGATCCTAAAATTATTGTATATAATAAATACAGTCATTTTTGTAAAAAATTGATTAAAGTTTTCAAAAATTATGTAAAAGTGTTTAATATAAAAAGAAGAAAAGAAGAAATTATGCAAAAGCAAATTCTCATAATTTGTATATTATGTAAAAATTCTGAATAATGTATTTTTAAAATGATAAAACTTTCGAATACGCACAATTTTTTCTAATTTTCAAAACACTCGATCAACTTTGTCAATGTATACATTTCAGTAAGTACTTTGTATGTGACGACTGGACATTTTCTATCAAAATCTCTATATTCTAGGTCAAGTGTCGAATGTTTTGTAAATTTATTTATAATCTGTGTCTGATATTGGAGAAAAAGATACCCTCTTCTGTTATTTGTTGTAACACCAATCTGCTAGAAATAGAACAAACGAGAGCATTCCGATAAGAAATGCGTAATAAAAGCATAAGCAAAAATGTTGTGTTGTTATAAAAAGTATAAATACACAACTAAGTAAGTAAAATATTATAAATATATATTATAATAATATTTGTAATATTATATTACTATATATTAAAAACATCTATTTATTATTTTATAAAAAGAAAGACGAATTTGAGCAGAATCAATGATTGAGACTCATCACGCAGTCGTCTTCTTTAAATGACCCAGAAAAGCTCTTTAAAACTGATAAGTCTCATTATCTTAAGAACGATTATGAAGAATTAATTATTATTAAATCATTATTAGTCAATTATCATCGATAAATCAGGAAGTTAATAATGAGGCATGTCTCTCTTGTTGTTTGTGCAATATATTCCAAGATTATAAATCAATCGTTCAAATCAGAATCGTAAGAGAATAACGACTATTATTATAGAATAATATTTATAAAAATAAAAAATTGTTTGAGAAAACCTCTTCAAGAATAGTGACAATCCCTTCACTATGATATTTCACGGGCACAATACGTTGTTAAAAACTATCATGGCTAAAGTATTGAATCCAAGTGTTCCGCTCTCATAGAAATATCTATTTGTTTTTCCAATATAACGTGTTACTTCTTCTTTTATAATTTTTAATAAAAGATAATTGAAACGTTTCTATAAAATTTTTATAAACTAACTTTAAAAAAAGTAAATTAATGCACACAATTCAGAATATAATATTCAGAATATAAATAATTTAATATGCACAAACGCATATCCAGAGGAATTAGAGAATTTCATCCCTAAAATTTTTTAGTTATTTTTTTATTTTTAATTAACATATAAATGACACAACTTAAAAATATAACTTATATGAAAAATATAACTTTACCTAACTGTAACTCCTAATAATTTTATTGTCTATAAAATATTTGTTTCTCTCTGTTACGTTTGTATAAGGAATTTTCGGAATTTCCGTTAATTAAAACTTTGACAAAATACCCAATACATAAGGAAAATTTTACAAAAGTTTGCTTAGAAAAATAGAATATGTGCTGAGATATTAATAAGAATATTTATTCACAACATATTTATTCACTACATATTATGTTTTTAATAGCTAATAGCTCTTTCCATATTTTCTTCAGAAAAAAAAATTATGATTTACAAAAACTAATATTTTTTCTAAAATATTAAAAAAGCATTTCATTAACGCAAAAAATTGCTGTTTATATACAAAATTGATAAAGAATCTCCCTTCTTCCGAAAAAATCTTGGATACACAGATGTTAATATGTGATAAAATTAAAGAATATTATACTTTGTAAAATTCAGAGATGTTTATCGATACAGTTGTTTCATTTAAGAAAAGAAAGCAAAACTTGTCATTTGAAGACAGCTATCCAACATAAGAGATTCATTCGACGAAATTCCGTCGCGAGATAAGAAACACCTGCTACAGAAATATTTCAACGTCAATGGAAAGAGCTGCGAGATTCCTTTAAAATTACATATCTTCGCTATCTCATATTTTCTGTATACCTTTTTTATAATAATACGGTGAAATTAATCAAACATATACATTTCTTTATACAATCTACGATTTCTATAATCATTTTAACTGACATTAATTTTACTATGAAAAAGATATTCAATAATCTTGAGAAAAATATTAAAATTGCATAAAAAGATAATAATATCAATTTAACAAAAAAATTATTTTTTTATAATTTAGTGTTAGTTAATAGAAGGGTGTTATTTTCAAAATGTATTGTGCTCATCAGACGACGTAAAACATTCATGAAACGCGTCTCTTCCGAGTTACAGTCACTTTTGGCACAGACTTCACGTCAGTACAGCAACAGTGTTTGTTGACAGCGTTAAAACTACGCAAACGTAATGTGTCTCTTTCGGATTACGGTTTTAGTTTTGGTTCTGACACATCAGGAAGTTTTGAGCGTATGTGCGTTTTCAGTGGAACATTCAGCTCTGCAACACATTCGACGCCCACAAAAGTTGAATATCTCTAAAAAAATATACCGACTTTTTACTATCCTTGTTCATTTGTTGCAATTGAATAATTTGATTTATTGTAGAATTCATTAAGAATTTAGAACACGCTTGGTGTAACTTTTTTATCGTTCATACGATTTTTCAAAATATTGTTTTGCTGACAAATTCTTTTGACAACTTCTTTGACAAATTTGATTACAATTTAGTTGATTATTTTATTACTATTATTTAGATCCTATTCATAACTTTGAGATAAATATTTCATATTTTTTCCTTTCTAAATTTAAATGTTATCGTTATAGATCCAGGATTTGCCTACCTTAATGCTTAATCAATTTATGGATTGAAATGTTAATTTTCTCGTTTCTCTTTGTCTGCTTTCTTAGCTTCAGAATATAATTCAAAATATGATATAAGAGCGATAAACGTGGACGATGCACTTGAAGAACGTGCGGTAAAATCGCTTGGCGACATTTGGCTAAAGGGATAAAAGGGATGGGAAATTCCGAGCCGGGGCGCCGAGTCGGCGATGCGAGCGATGCCAACGGAGGGGGTTTTACGAATTTGTCGCGCGTATTTCGGCAGAAGGATGGACCGGATGGACGGCACAGGAGGATGGACGATGAACACGCGCGACCGCTCTCTATGCGATTGCGGAGCAGCCGCGTCGCGCTGTCATCGTCGCCAACACTCTTCCTATTTTCCCAGAGTTTTGCTCGCACAGTAGTCTCTAGTGGGTTATAGTGCGCGAGCACATTCGCATGCGGGTGCATGTGCCGCTGGATGTAACGCTTGCGCAGTCGTGGAGCATCGCCAGACAGCTCGCCGCGACGGGTGCATCTCGCGGCAGTTCGCGGTCGTCCTCTAAAGCAGGCCCATTAGTCGCTCAGCATCCCCGGCCGCGGCAAATACACGTTTTCATACATATACTCTTTTCTCACTTCGTTATTCGTTATATTTCCTCCGTCCTTTTCTATTCCTCCTCGTCCCATCATTCGACGAATCACTTAGTTCGATCACTTTAGACTCTTGCTACTTCAATTTTCACCCTCGATCTCATCTCTCTCCGGCAATTCGGAGAGTGGTCCCGGTTAGATGGACTTTGGCACACGTGCAAAACGCGCTCAGCTAGACTGCACGTATCCTTCAGCATTCGATCTACATGTGTAGATACTTGTAATCCCCAAGAAAGAAATTGATGCCGAAAGTCATCCTCCACCGGCGCATTGTTTTTGGCAATCGAGCGATCGTTACCAAGATCATTTGCGCGAGTTTTTCGCGTTTGTCAATCTAATCGGTCGTCGATTGGAGCATGGTCCGAGTGTGAGGAAGTCTGTAGAAGAAACTATCGAGCGAAAGCTAACGAGACGACGTCATTCACCGCGACCGGAAGGTCGCGTAGGTGTCGAGGTTGGCCGGGGTTGTCGACACGGCGAACGCGTCGAGGAGGAGAAACGGCGGTGGCCACGGTTAACGTTTCGGCTAATGGTCGAAACGTCAATCCGTCAGTATACGCTCAAGTTCTCGATGCTGCAGCCACCGTCTCCCCTCCTGGAGATGGCGTCCCTGAGACTACCGGATTCGGAGGAGTTTGACGTTGATACGCGCCGCAGGAGTAATAACGGCAATGTGCCGGCCACGACAGTCGCGACCGTGCCGCCGGGTACCGGTACCTTCCTGCAGATGAGGGACGATCTGAGTGATTATTTCAACAATCTGATCACGGAAGCGATCGCGACGACGAGTCCGCGTGCTACTATGGAGGATCAAGTCCTATTGTTCAATGCCAGTAAGAACCTGTCGGTGATCGAGCACGCGTCCGATCGGTTTTACAGGCACAGCGTGGCCATGTCAGCGGTCTACTGTGTGGCGTATGTAGTCGTCTTCGTAGTCGGTCTGATCGGCAATAGTTGCGTTATCGCTGTGGTGTATCGGTCACCTCGCATGCGGACCGTCACGAATTTCTTCATCGTCAATCTCGCGGTGGCCGACGTGCTCGTTATTGTCTTCTGTCTGCCGGCCACGTTGATGAGCAACATTTTTGTCCGTGAGTATCAAGATACTTTTTCTCTTACGCTTTAAGGATTGTTTTTACTTAAAGCTAAATAAATTTACGACGAAACAGAAATTTCTAGTATTTTTTAGATTCTATTATTTTGTAGATTCAAAAACGTATAAAAATTTTCCAGATGTTACTTTTCCAGATGTTACTTTTACAGTTATAGATATTCTATATCAAATTTCTGTGTTGTTTAAATTGCATGTTGTTTATTATATTATTTTTTTACATTCGTTGGTAGATTTAATCAGCATTGATCGCGAGATAACTTGTAAATCATTTTTTACTCCTACGTGAAGCGCAAGAAATGTTCCTTCGAGCATAACGAAAATATTTATGAGTTACCCTCCAACGCTAAGTGTGCTCCATTTAGAAGAAGGAAGATTCTCAAGGGCAGTTAAGTGGTCGTCACGATGCATATAATTTTAATTTTGACGTTGTGAAATTTTCGTTTCAACCCCCTTTCCCGATCGTGTAAGGGGAGTTGGTCCTAAGCTAGAGTGGGAAGGTGGTGCATTCCTTTCGTATTACTGTAAAATCGATCTCCGTGTCTCTCATTCCCTCTGCCACCGTTGGCACTCGAGGCAACTCTCCAATTCTCGACGAGTCGACAGCCGAATCGCGAGTAATCGGCTCGTTCTTGGATAATAGCGCCCGGCCCAAGTTAATGACGTGCGGCATGAATTACGAAACGGTGCGGAGAAATGGACGAACAGCGTGCGAATTTAGACGTTATGTTATGTCGAATGGTATCGACACTATCGACTATATCGATAAGCGAAAGAGTGGATCCAATTCAAAGTAATGCAAACAGATCGCAGACTTACGACACCGATCGCAATTTGAGCAAACAAACGGCTTATTTGCATTTCCACGAACAGCATCACGCGGCTGATGCTCGAGTAAAGAGAAAACAGAAGAAAAAACACGTGGTTTGCCGCTCTTTAGAAAATCAACGGATCGTAACTCTGTAATTCCGTCTGTTAATACGTGCGTGAAAATCACGCGGTTTGCACGCATCGCCATATCGCATACGAGCTTCTAATTAACTTGTGCTGCAAGCTTCATAAAAATTCACATTTTTCGCATGCTTTGATCGAGCGGTATATCGCCATAAAAAATTGATGCATTAATACCATAATATTCAAATAGACATCTAATTATTTCATTAAATTATTACTAATATATGTGCGCGATAATTTTATGTAACACACATGTAAGATGATTATATATATAAAATGTTTTTAACGATATTTTGATTATTTTTTTGACAATATTTTTTTACAATTGGAACAAATTTTAAAAGATGTTTAAAAATGTAAAAACATTTTCTAAAGAAAGTGAATAATAAATTGTTAAAGAAGTTTTAGAGTGATAATACCCGGACTAATTACTGTTTCTTTGATTGACCTTGTACGTCGAATTTTCTGGAGCTTTTGTTCTCTTACTATCGATTGTACGTGATATTGCCATGTAATACGTTTTGTTTTATCTTTAGCTTATATAAGTGCGTATTTAAAAGTAGAGACATTTGCAATTTTAATTTATACCACACAACCGTGTGTCACGTAAAGTGAATGCAACATACGTACCCCAACCATGTGGGAACGCCTTTCTGCCTTTGCCAGACTTATCTTATATATTTCACCAGTTGCGTCTCAATACATACATACACACATACATACGTACATTTATATATGTACACACATAAAATAATGTATATAATATATTATATAACGCACATATAAATACAAATATTATATATATGTATATTATATATAAATTGCTGCCTAAATATACATAGTGACTCCATAGATATTTATATCTAACACTAGATCGCCTATATATCGTATAAAAATTCCAAAACCTATGCATTACACAGCATGATATAGGAATAAAACGATCACGTGGTCATATAATGTATAATGGCCGCGATAGGACCACACATCAGCCATATGTTTGCGTTATATATTCATGCTTTTACGTTAAAAGTTACAATACCGATATCTTGCCGCGTGAAAAGTTGTCACAGTTTAAGTGGAAAAAATTCGGAGATAATATTTCGTAGATAAGCTGCAATCAATCATGGTATACGGTGTCGATGTAACATATATATGAACTTACTTGCGCATGCGTTGACTAGTAATGTTCTACGTCACGGCATACACCATGAATTTAGTACATACTTTTCGGAATCATATATTAGAGCCAGCGATCTAGTGTTAGATACGGGGTTGGTAAAAAATATGTTTTAAATACTTTAACTGCTTAATTGATGTTTTTAATATGCTTTAAATATGTTTTCTTTTTATAGCTATTTAAAGCATATTTGAAGTATTAAAAAGATATTTAAGAAAAAACACGTTTTATTCTTAAAAAAAAAACATTAGTCTTTATCAAACCTGGTTAGATATATATAAATCTACGATAGACTCCTTCTCTAAAATTTTTAGAACGAATCTTATTCTGAAGAGTGAACTCTCAAAGATTGAAAATTGAGCTACTCTTTTTCAAAACTAGTTCAATTTTCATTTTTTAAAATGAAACTAAAGAATTCAGAAAAAATGTATTTTATTTTCCAAATTTTGTAAAATTCTTCTGGTAGCCTGGAAACGCGTAATCAACGGTATTATGTTCCGTTACCAAGTTTATGAATATAGAAGCCATCTGTCTATACGTAGCTACGCGCTGCACAGTATACTTGCATAATTACGGTAGCGAAGCGCACGATCTTAAGACGCGCAATCGTAAATGGGAACGTAAAAGCGTATTTTTACGATCGTATTTCGTTTTCTATCGAAGACATGCCGTTTTATCGACAGTTACCGGGAATGCGCTATTAGGCCCGTCAGATTCTCTCGGCTATCTCGAACCAGGCGCCGCAACGCTGGGATTCACTATCACGCTCCATTCGATTAACCCACGATCAAAGCCAGCCGTCTTGTATTCCTCTGATAAAGGATCAATTTGCTGCTAACGAAAATATCGAAGATATTTTTGGTAGCTCTTAGAAAAAGCTCTGCAATCCTTAATTTTCTATCGAAGAACATTC
>Ga0157362_1000891_pt1 | contig 11442 bp, 15 predicted proteins | sample AttlaeALBM3_FD_111480 | JGI IMG/M metagenome (GOLD analysis project Ga0157362, IMG submission 111480) | Fungus gardens microbial communities from leaf cutter ant in Ribeirão Preto, State of São Paulo, Brazil - Atta laevigata ALBM3 | ecosystem: Host-associated > Fungi > Mycelium > Unclassified ... | reverse complement strand
TTATGGGCCTATAACCATGGCATTCCCAAGATCACATCTGTTTTTTCTAAGTCACATATGTCTATTTTCATCCTTTTTATGTGATTCTTATAGTATATGTTTACCTTTACCTGGTAGGTAATTTTTTTTTTTGTTCAAAAATTTATAACGTGGTGCTTGATTACAGTCTGCGGCAGACTATCTACAACAAGTAGCCTACATGGACCTCAAGGACTAGATTGTCCTATCACAGGCAAGAGACACTATCAGTATCAAAGAAGAAATCTAACCTAACAGGAAAGAGAACTAGATACAGGTTGCTCATAACCAACCTTCAAATAACACGTCCAAGTCACCTGGTAGGTAATTGCTCCTGTGCTATTCTTTGTTCTATTCATATTTCTTACCACTGTTAGCCTCTTCAGTTTTTGTAGCCTAAATTCATGTTTGGCTGCTATCTTCCTATTTATAAACATGCCAGTAGAACCACTATCCAAGAGTGCTTTTATGATTATGCCTTTATGTGTATCTAACTTTTTCACTCCAATGTTTAACCATATTTCCCTTAGCATTTTGAAAGTTCTCCTGACTTTCCTGTTTTCACCTCTCTTTTTTGCTGTGCTTTTTGGAGCTCTTGCCCATGTGCTGCTTTACTGTGCTTTTGCCTCTAGAAGCCACTACCACTTCCTAGTTCTACCATGGTTTCCTTTTTCCTGTCCTACATTCTGGACACAAAATCTTCTTCTTTTCCTCTTCAGGTATCTTTTCTTCTACCACTATATCTTTCCTTCTACATTTTACACATTCAACTTTGCTCTCTTCTTCATTATTTTTCCACTTTGATGCTCTTAAACATTTTTTGCACCATATATTCTTTAACTGCTTCCCAGAGACAAATCTTTGTCCCTAGTTTTCCTCTAACTTGGTGCTCTTATATCCATATCCATCACACTCTACAAATGTCACAGCTTCCCACCTTGTTTTTATTCTCTCTCCTCTAGTGCTGCACCTCTCAGGAGCATGTCCCATACACTGCTGTATACCTGCACCTTTTCTCATAGGGGGCATGCTGGTCTCTTCTCTTCTTGCTGCACTTTTTGTGGTATTTTTATACATGCTGAAGGGAGAAAAAGGGACTATTAGCCTGGCACAAGCTAAGTTTGTGGGAATGAATCAAGAATAAAGGTATTAAAAAGAGAATATAGAAACTTAGCATGATAATTAAGATAAAATTGTTTGAAAGGATGGTAAGCTTGATCTAGATTCACCTTGCATAATATCCCTAAGGTGTCCACCTTTACAAACCATAACAAGCTTACTATTAAAGTAGTCAGTAAACTACTTATAGGCCTTATCACACTCAATCAAGCCCTCATCTGCACCCCCATACCAAACCTTATGGCTGTAATACAGTCTGAGTCAATGATTGGCCAGACCTGCTACTCTGTAGAAGGTTGTTCAAGCAACCACTGTGTCTTGTTTCTTGACCAAGTAGGGTATATGATTTTAGTCTCCTTAACAACCTAACCACTTTACTTAGAACTCAGAAAAATGCCATAAGACGACTCTCAAGCCCTTGAGATAGCAGCAGGTGTCAAGATTCCATTGCCTTTCTCTTGGACTTTCTGAGTGTTATATTAAAAATACAAACTGATGAGACCCAATTAAAAATAAATAAAAAAGGAAACTTCTTCTTCTTCCAGCCTCTTACTTCTCTCCTTTATAACATTGCCATGTGAACATGACAGATGTCACCTCCCTATCCTCTATGCCTACCAGATATAACCATATGATCCTGCTCTACTTTCATACTTCTCTTCTGCCCAACTTCCTTATACTCTGAATATGATCTAGAAATACATGCAAGTGCATATGAAGGTCGTCAATATTGCTATTGCTCTATGGCATGTTTGTTTCCTGACTAAGTCCAGCAGTGATAGGATCACTAGTCACTGATAGACTTTTGATTTGTTATCTTAGTATCATATTAGTCTAAGTCCACTCTAGATTGAAATTATATCACATTCTAAAGATATGCGTAACCTCTAAGTTTTAGAGTATTAACATTGATAGTCTGTTTCTGATGCTAGCTCATCAGTCTTGTCTCCCAAGGTATATGCTATTCTAGCATAAGGCAGCTGGGCAACTACCTAATAAAAGTACCCAATCTTGGGTCTAGATTATGTCTGGGGCTTGTAGAAGGTTTTTAGAGTGGGTTCTAATAATGAAATCCAGGGATATAACATGTATTCTATGCTATATTTCTGCAGAAAATTTGCTGGCAGTGTAACAGTGCTGCTTATTCCTCTTGCCTTCTCTTCTCTACTTTAATATTAGGACACTCCCATTTGTAGTGTTCCTCTCTCAAATACCTAAAACATTGCATCTTTTATTCTTCTTCTTCTTCAATTATTTCCTGTTTTCTTATCTCTACTCTATACCTCATTACTCTACTCAACAATATTTCAAATTTATTCTGGGGAACTGACTTTTGCCTTTCCTTCTCCTTTTCTATTCCTGCAGTTTTGGGCCAAGTGCCCAAACTTCTTACAATGCTAACAAATTTTTCCCTTTCTTTCATTCAATTTTACTTTTAACTTAGTGAGAGCATGCTTTTCATTAAGCAAGTTGCTCATAAGGGAGTTATATTGAGTTTGAGACATCATGTTGATATCTCGAGGGTATAGAATGAATGGTTGATCTTACTAGTTATTTTATATCTGTTAGGACGCAAGATCTTTACCCAGCCAGATTCCTATTGCTCTACTAACTACTGCCCTAGTAATATAGTAGATGATTACTTCACAGAGGAGATCTCTACTCTAGATAGTCTTCTAAAAAGTAACTGTCACTCTTCTGTGTAGACAAATGACAATATACCTGTAGCACAAAGTTTATACCAAGAATATAGTACAAGTATACTAACACAGTCCACTCAATTGCAAGGTCAGGTCTTAGTGACAATACCTGAGCTTGGTACCACACTTTTACCTACTATCCCTAACTGACAGTAAAGTTGTCATGACTTGGCAAAATGGCTAACTCAATATTTATATTTTTTTCTTTTAGATTATTACTAAGGTAGAGCATGGGAAATATTCATGTGACAGTCACAGAGTCACACTAGGTCATGTCACAAGTCACAGTCACAGTATGTGATGAGGTAGTCATATGACGGGAATAACATGAGGACCATGGGAGGATGTTGCACAGTCACAGTAGTAAAATATATAAGTAGTATACAAAATCAAATGGGAACTCTATCGAGTTCTCCTTGTCAACTCTGACTTAGAGTAGACTTAAGTCATTGCAATTAGAGCCTGACACCAGAACTCAATTCCACTTCGAGCACCATCTACCTTAGACCTTGCTTACACTTACTCTTATTCAAATCGACCCTCGGCTGGTGTTCATCACGATCACTAGCCACCTCCATATATAGCCGAGCCCTTGGCTTAAGGGGACTTTGTAGTCAGTTAGGGACTGCAGGTGGAAGTACAGTACCAAGCTTGGGTATTGGCACTGAGACCTGACCTCACAATCAAGCGGTGTTTAGTAGAATACTTGTTCTTTCTTGGTATAAACCTTGTGCTGCACTCCATTGTGAGTGGTATATGCAGAGGAGTGATGGTTACTTTTAGAAGGCTGTCTAGAGTAGGGATCTCCCCTGTAGAGTGATAGTATAACCATATTATTAGGGCAGTAGTAAGTAGGGCAGTAGGTGTCTGGTTGGGTGAAGATCTTGCGCTCTAACAGATGTAGAAGTATATAGCAAGACTCAACATTACCTCCGTACCTCTGAGACATAGCACAATGTCTCAACAACAATATAATGATCTCATGAGCACCATGCTCAAAGAAAAGCATGCCTTCGCTAAATTAAGGGCAGAATTGGAAAGAAGAAAGAGAAAGATGTGTTTCGAGTATAAGAAGTTTGGGCACCTGGCCCGTAACTGCAGGAACAAAGGAGTAGAAGAGAAAAAGACATCTGCTCCTCAAAATAGATTTGAGGTGCTGTTAAGTAGGGTGATGAGGTGTGGGATAGAGATAAGAAAGCAAGAAAGGAAAAGGAAATAAGAGAAAGCAATATGGTATTTTAAGTGCAGAAAGGAAGGACACTGATAGAAGGAATGTCCAAGGAAGGGAAAGGAAAGAGAAGAAAGAGTAGTACGAGTAACAGCACCACAGAAGGTACAACCAAAGAAGGAGCCAGTGTACTCTATAAGGAGAAATGTGCTGTTATACTGCAAGCAAATTTTCTGTGAAAGATAACATTTGATACACTTTATACCAACAGATTCTCAATTAGAATTTGCTCTAGAACTCTTTCTATATCCTTAGAACATAACACTATATAATAAGTACATTGAGCAGGTGATAATTGACCTAGAGCTCATGTTGAGACCTCGAGAAGCAATTAGGATAAACTGGTATCAGGTTACTAAGAGAGTTACTGAGAGACTATGCTCTAGATCAACTTTGGTATGGACCAACTTAGAAAAATGGTAAACTTGTACTCTAGAACCAGTACTGCTTAGATGAAGAACTTAGACTAATAGACTTTGTGCTTATAAATAAGCATTGATGGCATCAGATCAATTATATTTAGATAAATGACCTCTAGAACGTGACTTGGAGATACTAGACATTTATTGAGATTTGCTAACAGCTTAACAGGTAATCAATGAAGTCCAAATTACAAAGCAGCATCAAGAGCATAATAGGAAAAGACAGAAGAATATTCTAGAAGAAAGCAGCGATGAAGACATGTCACCTTTGATGGAAAGGACTTGGTGAGGGAACATGTCATCACAAAGAAAGGAGAGGGCCGCATCATCAGTAGGAATTTGGGAGGACTTAGGACAGAAAAGAGGTGATGGAATCCCAAAAGTAGCAATAGTTCCCTTTTTACATTTTATTTCTTGAGTTTCGGAGCTTTGTAATATTTTAATATAGTATCCAGAGTGCAGTTGGATAAGAGAGGAACCTCTTGACTCCTACCTCCATCTACACTGCCTCTGGAATTGTGAATGCGGATCTATTGAGAGTAAGAAGACTGGGACTAGAGGGGTGTCTTCAGAAGAACACAGAATATACCTAGAACTCGATCTAGGGAGAAGACACAGATACAACTTGGGCAGGCTTCGGAGAGGACAGCAGGCTGGGAAAGCTTGGCTAGGTGCACACTCGGATTACATCACACCCATAAGGTTCAGTGTTGGGGGTGCAAACAAGGGGGCAACTGAGTGTAAAGGGTCCATGAGTGATCAACTAACTGTATTTTCCAAAGGAGCTTTTGTCATGGTGTATAAAGGTTGACATCTTAGGGAGGCTATGTGACGACAATCTAGAGAGATCTTACAATCCTTTTTACTACTACCAACTTATATTTTACTGGAGCTGCATATAATTCTTATTTCTCTAATTATTTATAAACCTTTAACTTTGATTATCTCCCCTCAGACCTTTAGCACGCAATTGGAAGCTGGCACATCATTGTTTTGTTTGTCCCAGTGTGCAATTACCTTTTGCACCCTTTCAGTGCAGGAGAATGAGATGAGGTGTTTTGAGTGTGAAGGGGTAAGGTACCAATGCAAAGATTGCCCCAACAGGAGATTAGCAAAGGATGTAAGGGGACAGCTTATGGTAGCTTAGATAACCTGGTATGGGTAAGCATCATCTAGCTCGCCCTTGGATCCTCAGAGTCCGCTATCAATAGTTCTCTTCTTTCTTGTTCTTGTCGCCATAGTACATGCTGTATAGCCTTATTAGGTAGTGTAGTTATTAGTGTCTTGATCTGTGTTCCTGTAGCAACCGGCACACAGACCAGCTAGTCTAGTATATATAGCTAGTGATGTACAGTAGAATACCTTACCTCAACATTAGTTTGATCTCTTGGGCTATCTATTGATCTAACTTAAGATGCCTTGTCTACTATATTTGAGTATGTTCTGGGATGCCTCTGAGTGCCCCCTTACAAAGGAGAGGGCAGCATGTGTGGTGAAAACACAAAAGGTGCAGCAGGAGGAGTGGAGGAAGAGTCCAGAGAATGCTCTATGACAAAGAGCATTTGAGTATTGTGGAGAGGGGGTACTGGAAGAGGCAGAATTGTTTAAGTTGGGATGGAGTAATGGGGAAGTAATAGTCTTGTATCTAACATACAAAGAGTGTGGAAAGAAAGGCCATCATGTAGCAGAAGACAGAGCGCAGGGAATAGTAAAAGGAAAAGAGTAGGAAGAATTGAAGAAGTATGGAGAATGTTTGAGAAAGAAAAGAGGGAAGGTGGTACGCCCTACTGAGGGAAAAGCGCAGCAATGCGGCGCACAGGAAAGAGACCCAGAAGGCGCAGCCAGAGAGGGAGGTAGTCAAAGGGAAGTTTAAAGAACTTTCAAAATGTTAAAAGAAGTGTGGTTGGATGTTGGTATTGAAAGGATAGACACTCACAAGGATGTCACAATAAAGGCGCTCTTAGACAGTGGTGCAACAAATCCTGGGAATGCTATGGTTAGCAGCACATAACCCAGAAATCAACTGGGAAACAGAGGAAGTGAAAATGACGAGATGCCTACCTTTGTGTGGCAGAGTAAAAATGAAGGAAGAAGTAAAGAAGAAAAGAGGAAGGAGAGTAGTGACTTTAGAAGAAGAAAAAATTGTCAGATGGGTGATAGATAATAAAGAAAACTAGGGAAGAGAAGAAGAGATTGAAGAGGACTATAGAAAGATCGAGGAAATGGTTCTAGGAAAATTCCTGAAGTAGAGAAAAGTATTTGGAAAGATTGAATTTGAAAGGATGCCGATGAGAAAGGTATGGGACCATGCCATAGATCTCAAAGAAACATTTGTACCACGAAAGGAAAGGATTTACCTATTGTCCAAAGATGAAAGGGAAGAAGTCTAGAATTTTGTGGAAGACCAGTTAAGAAAGGGGTATATTAGACCAACAAAATCCCCTCAAACATCACCAGTATTTTTCGTAGGCAAAAAAGATGGAAAGAAAAGGATGGTTATAGACTATCACAACTTGAATAGCCAGACAGTGAAGAACAATTACCTACTACCATTAATCACAGAGTTAATCAACAATATAGGGGGCAAGAAAGTATTTACTAAAATGGATCTCAGATAGGGGTTCAATAATATGAGGATTAAGGAAAGAGATGAGTAGAAGGGAGCATTTACTATGCATGTGGGCTTCTTTGAGCCAACAGTTATGTTCTTTGGAATGACAAACTTGCCAGCCACGTTCCAGGTAATGATGAATGAAATCCTGAGAGACTTAATTAATGAAGGAAAAGTTACAGTGTTTGTAGATAACATATTAGTAGGGACAAAGACAGAAGAAGGACATAATGAGATTGTAGAGGAAATATTGAAGAGGTTAGAGGAGAATGACTTGTATGTCAAGCTAGAGAAATGCATGTGGAAAGTGAGGAAGATAGGGTTCCTAGGTGTCGTTATAGGACCAAATGGAATAGAGATGGAGAAGAAAAAGGTGGACAGAGTATTGAGTAGGCCAGATGTAAGAGCGACTGGGGCAACAGACTCCAGGAGAATCCTCAGTAATATTACAGTCTGCAATTATGATACAACTTACCTCCAGGAGAATCCTCAGAGATTAGGATGAGGCTTCTGGAGGGATACTCTACATTATATACATCCCTTAGTGTCAGGGTCAGCAGGATTGGAGCTAAACTAGTGTGTTTAAGTATCACTAGTAAACAGGCTAAGGTAGCTCTGGAGGGTTGTCATAGTGTTTAGGGGTGGAAATAGAGGTGTCCCCTTACATTCACCCCCCCTTCAAGATTGCTACGTCTTGGAGCAATGGGCTTAGAGTGAAAAATGTTATTGAACTCTATATGCTGGATGTGTCTTGGAGCACCAAGGTATTTGCAGTGGAATTCTGCTGTCAGTTCCGGAGCAAAGACTTCGGAGGCAGACTCCCAGGAATTGTGTTTGTGGCTGTATCCTTTCTACTTAACGAGATACTGGAATCTTCTCTGATGCCAACGACTGTCGAGTATCTCTTCCACTTCCCACTCTGCTTCTCCATCGATGATTATGGGTGGTGGGTGATCTGTCATTTTCCATCCTGTGATTGGGTCTTCCGGAGCCGGAGTAAGCTTCACTACGTTGAACACTGGGTGGAGTTGCTTCATCCAATGTGGCAGTTTTAAGCAGTAGGCTATAGGTCCGATCCGTCGTTCCACTACGAAGGGGTCGAGTCATCAATGTGAGAGTTTCTGTGAAGGGTGTGTAGTCTGGATGTCCGATGCGTCGAGGAAGACTTTATTGCCAGGATTAAACACCGGAGCTGGAGTTCTTCTGCGATTGTAGTACCTTTTCATGTCATCCTGTGCTTTGCAGATCACAGATTTTGCTTCTTCGATCGCCATTCTCATTCTCTCCATGAATTCGTTGACTGTCTTCAGACCGGAGGGGTTTTGTCGGGGTTTGAAGCCCATGCGAGGAAGTCTTCCAGTGTCGAGCAGGAATGGAGGGTATTGAGTGACGGAGTGGATGTGATTGTTATACTGGAACTCCGCCAGAGGTAACAGGTTGTACCAATTGTCTTGTCTTTTGTTCACAAAGAGCCGGAGGTACTAGTCTAATTCCTGGTTGATGCGCTCCGTCTGTCCATTAGTTTGAGGATGCCAGGCAGTAGAAGACGCCAACTTTATTCCTAGCAAGCAGTAAAGTTCTCTGGTAAAGCGAGCTACAAACTGGGGTCCGCAGTCTGAGACTACGCACGTCGGAAGGCCATGGAGCTTCCAGACTTGGTGTAGGAAAAGCCTGGCTGCTCCTTCTGCTGTTACCGCTATGTGCATCGAAATGAAGTGTGCTTGTTTTGACACTGAATCTACTACTGTCATCACTGTGTCGTGTCTGGAGGAGAGGAGGAGTTCCACTACGAAGTCCACACTAAGCATGTCCTAGTGCGAGTCCGGGATCCGGAGAGGGTGCAGTTTGCCTACCGGAGCCTGCCTTATCGGTTTTGTTCTGAGGCATAGGTCACATGTGCCGACATACTGTCTGATGTATCTGGACATTTGAGACTACCAGTAATCCCTAGAGACTAACTCCAGTGTTTTCCAGCATCCGGGGTGTCCAGCGACCTTCGTGTCATGGCACAGGGAGACTACTCGCCTTCGTAGGTCCGCGTTCCAGAGAATATAGATCTTGCCTCTGAACTGGAGTACTCCATCATCTTCCAACCATTCCGTGGAACGGACCATCTTGCCCGATGCTTGCCGGAGTTCCCTTGCCGTCTTTGTCACTGGCTCCTCCTAGTTGCCTTTCTGGATCCCTTGACAAATTTCTCTGAGGATGTCCTTCTCCAGCCCTTCCAACTGAATCCCTTTGAGAGCTCAGATAGCTAAGAGCTCCAGTTGTAGGAGGACCACGTCTTTATTGTTGGAGGTTCTCTTGTCATGGTCCGGTCTCTGTGACAGTGCGTCTGGCTTCCCCATAGAACATCCTGGGTAGTGGGTCAATTTGAAGTCGAAGCGGGCTAAGTACAGGGACTAGCGAGCCTGGCGATGGTTGAGTTTCTTAGCCGTCATGAAGTACTCTAGGTTCTTGTGGTCCATCCAGATCTCTACCGGGTGTCGGGCTCCTTCCAAGAAGTGCCTCCACTCCTCCAGTGCACGGATGATAGTGAGCATCTCTTTGTTGTGAATCTCGTAATTCCATTCCACCAGAGACAGGGATTTGCTGTAGAAGGCCACCAGGTGCCATTTCTCCTCTCCGGGTAGTTGCTGAGAGAGGACAGCTCCAGAGGCGAAGTCAGAGCTGTCAGCCTCGATGTGGAAGAGTTCCAAATCTTGAGGCAACACCAGGACAGGAGCAGTGGTCATCGCCATCTTGAGACATTCAAAGGCATCCTGTTCCTTGGTGTCCCAGTTCCAGGCCTTGTCAGAGCGAGTGAGGTCGAAGAGGGGCCTGGCAATGGTTGAGAAGTCTCAGATGAAGTGACAGTAGAAACTGACAAAGCCTATGAAAGCCTGTACGTCAGTCCGGTTCTCTGGGATGGGCCAATCGTGGACTTCGGCAACCTTAACAGGGTCTATCTCGACCTTGTTCTCTAAGATGACCAGTCCGAGGTACTCAATCTGCTTTCGATGGAACTCGCACTTCTCCGGGTGGAGGAATAACTTGTGTTCTGCCAGTACTTCCAAGACCCTCTGGACCGCCTGTTCATGCTCTTCCTTTGTCTCTGTGAAGATCAGAATGTTGTCCAAGTACACTACCACAATCCCTTCAGCTATGAGGGTCCTGAAACCATTGTTCATCATAGTTTGGAAGATGACGGGACTGTTGGTCATTCCGAAGAACATTACAAGGGGTTCAAAGAGGCCATGATTGGTATGGAAGGCTGCCTTCCATTCGTCTCTGGGCTTAATACGTACGTTATTGAAACCCCATCAGACGTCAAGCTTCATGAAGTACTTGGCTCCGCGGAGTTGGGAGACGAGTTTGGAGATGAGGGGGAGGGGGTACCTGTTCTTGACAGTTACAGTGTTCAGTGTGTAATAATCTTGGACCAACCGGAGTGAACCATTCTTCTTTTTAATGAAGAACACTGGGGCTGCGATAGGGGATTTGGAGGGTCGGATCCGTCTGGTACGCAGGTTCTCCTCTAGGAAGACGTCCGACTCCATCTGCTCCAACAAGGACAGGGGATAGACCTTTGACAACTTGGGCTCCGCTCTGGGGATCAGTTCAATAGCATGATCCCACTTGCGGTGCTCCGGCAGTATGTCAAAGTCTTCTTTGGCGAACATGGATTGGTGGCGGCCTATGTCTCCTTGCTACATCTGGCTCCCTCTGCAAGACGCAGTACCTTGGATGCGCAAGGAACTTCCCTCCTCCTGCCAGTAAAAATTGGAACTATGGACATAAGTGAACTCCACTCCGTCAAGGCCCTCCTAGACTGCAGAGCAACCAGAAGCTTCATCAACAGAGATTTTGTCCGCTCAAAAGGAATAAATATACGGATCCTCTCACGTAACATCCCAGTCTTTTAATGTCGATGGCTCCCCCAACGAAGCAGGACAGATCTCTGAGGTCGTGGATGTAGTTCTCCGGTACAAGACTCACTCCGAAAGGATGCTCTTGGCTATCTCTGGACTTGAGAAACAAAACCTGATCCTCAGCTACGACTGGCTCAAGGATCACAACCCCAAGATTGACTGGGAAAAGAAAGAAGTCGAAATGACCTGTTGTCCACTCCAGTGTGAAGGAGGACGCACCCTCCAGAAGGAACAGACCCGCCAGAAAAGAACTGAACTCAGAGCCCTCTGGTTGTGTCGAGACGGACCCACTGTTAAGACTCTAAACCTTACAGTTGAATATACGTTCAACTTGAAGCTTATATCTAACACTTGATATCTTCACGCTCCTCGACAGAGGATCCGGTTAAGGTTTTCAGTGAAGTTATATCGGAAGAGAGATGTCAACGAGACT
>Ga0157362_1000890_pt1 | contig 11445 bp, 6 predicted proteins | sample AttlaeALBM3_FD_111480 | JGI IMG/M metagenome (GOLD analysis project Ga0157362, IMG submission 111480) | Fungus gardens microbial communities from leaf cutter ant in Ribeirão Preto, State of São Paulo, Brazil - Atta laevigata ALBM3 | ecosystem: Host-associated > Fungi > Mycelium > Unclassified ... | reverse complement strand
CTATTCACTATAGGTCCCGCGGGTTACTGAAATCCACGCGAGATGGTAACACACACGTGCGTTACTACATATTGCCTTTCCCTTTCCTCTCATTACTATAATTAGTCATTTCAAATTGTTCGTGCCGGGGGTTACATAAATTCGTATGTACGCGGGCTACGTGCGATCATCGTTTCGCGATTTATGGTTGCGTGTATTTCGCAACGCACCGTCTCTTGTCTTCTGCGAGACGTGAGGTGAGTCAAGTTAAGTCGAGTCAAGTCGAGGCAAATCATTCGACGGGCAAATGATTTTGCGGATTCCCATGGCAGTGACGTTACATTAGATAAACGAGTTGTGAGAGGTCCGCTGCGGTTCGTTCACGCATCTTAAATTGTCTGACATAGCTAATTGGGTCGTACGAAATACCTCCTATTATTCACATCACTCTCGTCAGATTGTTCTAACGACGCGACGCGCCGTCATTCCATCAAGAGAGAGAAAAACGAGGAAAAATGACACTTAATCATAGCGCGCGGGGTATCAAATGCGATAGAAATAGACGCGCGTAAACCGCGGGATCGGTATATACCCGCAGTAACAGAGTAACACAGGCAATTCCAGCCGGTTAGTAGTATCACGCGAATAATCAGACGCCCGCTGTTGTAGTTTGTAATGAAAGGAGTTATACGCAAAGCCAATTAAACTTTGGTCTGGAAAACGGCTAGCTTCGGGCAAGATAACAAAGGTCAATGGCTAATTAACAACGCATGCAAATTAGGAACGTAATTTGTGTGCGTTGCTGAATATTGTAAACGCATTGCATATTGTATATAGTATTATTCTGTGTAAATGACTTGATAACGAAAACTAGATAAGAAAAGTTTCTCGCAGCTGCATTACAAATGCATACAGATTTTTATCTCAATTAAACAACAAATTACATGAGCTGTTTTATCGCGATTCTAAAAAATGTTTTAAAATAATTTTGAACGAAAATTTCATGGAAGATTATTCGAGATTCAATTTTAATTAAGATTAAAAATATAATTTTTAATATTTATTACTGACAAGAATTTTAATAAATTTTAATAAATTATTAATGGTACAAATATCTTATTGTACATCTACTCTTTTTTCGTAAAATATCTGCTTTTACCATAAAATATCAGGAGTTTGATAACGGAATCTGATGGTATAAGCCGAAGATGAATCTCTTTCTTTCTGGGGTATTAAGAAATAATCAAAGGGCTGCGCAAAATAAAAGCGCGATGCAAATTGAAAATGTATTGTATAACGTAATATATTATGAGTCACTTTTCATGAATACATAATGGATGAGTCTACGACGAAACGCGAATTCCGTTTCGTCAGCGCGGTGCACGAAGGTTCCGTGGAATACATGTATCCATGAAAATGGTCTCGCTTGCACTTACATATTTGGTGCAACAGCAAGGCGATGATCGTGTGAAAAATGTAGAAATTAATGGGAAGGCGCCGCGCACAGCTTAGAAATTACCGGCCCGTTACGCAAGCCAACCTTGAATGGCATGTGGACTATCTCGCTCGAAAAGTAGACCATCAGAGTGATGATAGTGACGGATCACCTGTTAACAGATCTGACTTGCAACCTGACCTTTTGCAGCTGGTACTGATTCCACTGTAGACACGCAACGTTGACTATTTGTTGCGAGAAAGTAGAAATAAACATACCACACTTCTGTCTCTACCTTTATTTCTCTCTCGGTCAGCATTACCGTATGTGTAGTTAATTGGCGTGCGTAATTGAGCTTTACCTATGCATAATGGGGATAACTAACGAATCAGTCAAGCGAAGAAAATCCTATTCAAAGATGATTATATCATGTAGGGTACAGTGAAATTTTACACGCAATTTACGTGACGTTTTTACAACGTTAGTATAATCTCTTACTTTGTAAAAACATTCTGTAATATAAAATAAGTTAATTAACTGAAACTGAACAAGGTAAATGAAATTTTCACAGAGAAAAGCAGAATCTCGTAAAAAATAATGATTTAAAATGGAATTCTCTTTGCTTAGAGATAAACACACATAAATTGTAAAACGGAAGTCAATTTCTTATTTTTTATTAAAAAGATTTATTAAAAAGATTTATATTTTTATTAAAAAGATTTATAATGCAGATTGCCTCAAATGTCTTTAACTGTTAAGATAAAAAATGTATGCTCCGTGCAAAATGCTCATTAGTGACAATTTCAACTCTTGAGAATCGATACCTGTTGCATATCTAATGGCCATGTACACACTCGAAACATAATATTTTTTTTGCGATTTGTTAGCTCGAGACGCGCGCATGTATCTTAGCAGGGATATCATTCGATGGGCACGACGGAGATGCAACGATGACGAAATTTGTCAGCTCTTCAACTACCGACTACATTATTGCATCTCCCCATGATACGATACGGACGATGAAACCCGCTGTCACGGAAAATAGGACGAAAAACGGCGGGCAGCAGATGGTGTAGCCAATATTGCAAGGCGATTTGTGCAATTTCTAGATTGTAAATTGCAAATGACCGCGCGTGTTGCGGGATCCTCGGTTAAGGCAACACGTTTGCCTTTGTAAATTTTACGAATCACAGATCGAACAACGTTCGCCTTATGGCGTCGCTACAAGAATCGATACTCCCTCTCTCTCTCTCTCTCTCTCTCTCTCTCTCTCTCTCTCTCTCTCTTCGAGCTTTACGATTTATGCAATAAATAAAAATGAGCGCTGCAAAATATACCACCGTTGCAAAATATCATACAAGCTGTCTAGTCATCATGCATAATGATAGCTTTATAGATTGTTTATGAAATTTTGAGGATTATAAAAACATAGTTATTATACTTAGTTTTTAGAAAAAGCAGCTGTTTGCGATTAACAAAATTTGATTTCTACATTGTTAAATCTATCAGTCTATCAGTCAAATTTCATCTAATTTAAGTTGCCACTGTTCCTATTCAATATATTGAGTATTTATATACTAAAACAATGTATAAATTTGACACTATATAATGTCAAATTTATCTCTTGTTTTAGTATAATATAATAATGTAATATATTGAGTTAAATTAGATTAAATTTGACACTATAGATTTAACAGTGTGTGCAAATAGTTGCAGCATTAATCCAAGATAAGTACTGAAACTGACATATACGATCACAATAGAACAATCTTGCAGGTATCGTTAGTCAGAATACATTTACAATGACGAGTGGCAACATTATGATGAAGCACAATCGGAAAGGCAAACGGGTTTCTATCGGTGCGTACAACTCCAAACGTCGCGCAATGCAAGGCACGACGCGCAACCGGTTCGCCGGGTCAGTAATTGTCATTGTCAGGGTCTATCCCGGCATGCTGTTCGCAATAAACGCATTGTCGAGACATGTAATTTGACTTCCGCGAATAATGCGCTCTGCAACGTATGACACGTTTATCGCGATTGAATGACCAATGGATTTGATTCGCATGAAGAACTGGTCGTGAAGAGAAGTCGGAAGACGATTTCATTTGTCGAATGAATAATAACAGATTGAGCAAATTTATGCCTTTCGGCATCGGTCAGCCACTCGTCGTGCGCGGTCCGAATCAGTTTAATTCACACTTTAATAGCGTTTCCCAATAGATCGCGACCTCAAAGCGAGAAATTTAATACAGAAATAAGAAACTAGCATTTGATGAGCTCGTTAAAGTATAAGCAATAGTTAATTAGACAAGAGAAAGAATATGCAATTAGAAAAAAATCTGATTGAAATTTTCTTTGAAAATGACAACAAATCAGAATTTTGTAGTTGAAGCTACTGTAATTCTAGTTGAGAATTCTGATATGATTAGAATCTTCTGATTCATTTTCAACCAGAAATTTTTCTTAGTATAAATCGCGATATATCTATTTGACTAATAAAATATCGTGTTATTTATTCTAATCACTTATAAGAAAATTTATAGATACATTTCTCTATAAATATATCTTTAAATGTGTATAAATATATTGCAAATTACAATAACAAATATTTTTTAAAACAAATATTTTTACTCAATGGAATATCTGAAAAAAATAACTTTCGCCTTCTCTTGAAAAGCGTTCCACTTCGATGACCTAACTTGAAATATGGATTTCGCGATGAATCTGGCTGAAACTTGACTTAAGCTTGCTTGTTCATGTAAATTACTTATTGCCATGATCGAACTATGACCCTGTATATCATCCAACCGAGACTCTTCCTCGACTGTAGCATTGTTGTTCCAACGCGGCTTTACTGATTGCGGAGCATTCGGCGTAATCTTTGCCGGTTCCACGGTAACGAGTTGTGCTCGCGATAATAAATGCCGGGCAATCTGGGCGCCTGCCACCTACCAAACCAGGAACCTAAAAGGAGGCATCCATGCGATTAGTCGGTGATATTACGACAGAGCGCTTTCTCCATTACATTAGATGAGAGCGATGACAGAAGAAAGCGCAAGCAGAACCCTGTGCATACATAGAAACACCGTCACATGATCCGATCTTTGCGAAACTGGGACGAACCGTTCGATCGATGTATCAGCTTTGCGAGCGTGACTAACGTCTTACGTGAGACTCTCGAGCCGTAGAAGTCATCGTTCATGCTGGCAGCGAGAGAGGAAAAAAAAGCACCGACAGGTACTTAACATACGGACATCGAGAAAATTTGCGGGAGTCGATGACTCGCGCGAGATAGTCGCAAAATCGGTGAGACTGAAAGGATATTGTTTAGCTGTTAACATATGAGGGAATGTGAATATGATGTTGCAAGAATCGATATCGGCGGCGCAGACGGCGACAACATCCGCGTAACTCAGAACTTCACAAAGGAAGAACGAAAGTATACGCTACGTGCAGTGCTCGCTTTTCGTTCTCTGTGAAACGCTCGTGTAGTCCTTCTTATCAAGACAGGCCATTATTGAGCTTGGTTCTATGCAACCCAGAAAATGGGACATTTTTAACATAGATTACAGATTCAACGATTTTAAATGTGCCAGTCTCCCAATCTTCAAGTAGAACCGACACAGAGAAACGGATATGTAAACTGTCCTTAATCATACTCTTAATACTTTTTTAAAAGTCTCCTTTTTTTCTCATTTACTGATTCTTTTATTAAAAGATTATTCACTTGGGCCACTGTTCGAAGTTTGCAATCTTAAGACGGATATTTAAAGGTTAATGATAGATGCTTCCTCAGTCGTGACGAAATGTGCAAGACTAATCGATGCAAACGCTCGTTCTTACTCTTAATAATAGTAATTTATTAGACACGTCGAATGCGTAGTCGATTTTTTCTTAGCAAATACTCGATAGAATGTTTAATTATACAGTTAAGTAACATTGAAATCAAAGCCTCTTAGCAAATTTACATTTGCTTGAAATCATTGACGTTTTGGATTCTGTTGACGTTAAGTCTAACAAAAATTTAATTTTATAGATTTAAAATAAGAAAATATTTATTCTTTTAGTTTTATCTTTTCGTCAATAATTTAAAAAATTAAATTAATTTTTATTATTTTCTATTAGAATATAATCTTATTCTTATATTTTGTCTAAAAATATTTTCGTTAAATTTAAAAAAGATATCTATTAAGATATCTCTTAAGAAATTTTTTTATCTCTAAACAATAATTTTTCAAAGAAAAACTAACGATCTATTTCCTGCCAAGTAAAGAATCAAGAAATGCAGTAAATTTCAACCAACTTGGAAAGGATAAATGTTTGAAATAAAACCATTACTTTTCATACTAGCCGCTAGCTATTAACTTTAAAACTACATTCTCGTTAAAAATAATTTTAAAGGAGCCGCGATGCGTCAAGAGCTATGCAGTAAATTAAAAAAAAATCTCAGAACTTTCTTAATATATCCTACATGTGAATGCTAGCGACATCGATCATCAATGATACTCGAATATGGAAGATATCTCATCGGCACGTATGAGGAGTGCGGACTAATGGTCTTTTAATGACTATCGTACCGTGCTTGCACAATTGCTTATTATCTGATCTATTACACAGGCCATTCATACGCGATCAAACGCGAAAAATTCAGTGGCGCGCGAACAAATCGTACCGCTGATAGTTAAATGCGATCATCGATCCGTGGTTCATTTTCATCAAATTTGCGCTCAGCGTGCACTCATCGCGAGACAGTGCGAACAGATTGCATCATATCGCGCAATGAGCTTTTGGTGTTTGAAACATTAGAGCTGCGAATTAACGATTATCACTAGAGTTATTTAGAGAAACGCAATCAGAGCGAACTCAGCAATGATGTATGTTCAGTATTATTCGATTAAAAGTTCCAATAGAATATAATTAAAATGAGATAGCGTGAAATCGGATTTGCTTCGTTATTATAAAATGAGGAGTTGCTCAGTTGGAATACGTATTTTAAGAATGTCTCATTAAACATTACGTGACTTGTTAAATAAATGAATGTATAAATGAATGTATAAGAATCTTTTCGTTGTTTCTGCATTTTCTAAATCTATCGATGTTTATAAATTACTGTATAATTACAACCAATGAAATGCAAAGTTCTGCTAAAATAATCGAGGGCTATAATCGTCGCGAATTACTTGAATTACTTGAATATTACAAAGATCATTATAAATATCTACACGCACATACATGTCGACATGCGCGATAAATCACTATTATTAAAAATAAGAGGGAGCGTTTGTATCGATTATTTTCTGCGGGTTTTGTTGTGGCTAGAAAAACCACTTTCATTAATATCTTTGAATATTTGTGGATTGAGGAGTGTTTACTTTTTAAAAATCGATCACATCCAAAATCATCGTTCTGAATAAAAGAGATGGCCATTTAATATATAGACTTATATTTTGGCTTCAAAAAATTTATTAATTTTTTAATATTTATTTAAATTTATTAAATTTAATAAATTTGGAATTTTATCTTTTCTAAAAGAATATAGATTTTTTTATGCAAGCAAATAAATTTTTTAAAATCAATAATTGATTTATATATCTTTACAATTTTTTTGAATAATTCCTTACTTTACGATTGCAAATCTTAAAGTTACTTTGTAATTATTTTTATTATTAAAATTAGTTTTTAATATTGCGAGATGTTCTTAAATAAAATATTAGATATTTAAAATTAGATATTGAAAATTAAGATATAAAACATAATTTAAGATGTAAGTATACTTATATTCCTTCTACAAATCTTATCAATTATAAACTCAATTCTCACGGATAATTGGATATCGATTACTAGACACCGTACATTGTAAGCATTTGTAAATAGAACAAAGATGGAATAAAAAAAATTGCAAACACAAAGCAATCTCAATCGATTTCTTCAGAAACGAAAACTTTTCATTTCCAATAGACGTAAAATATTGCGTAAGTCTCCTGATTGTATAACCGCGTATCGTATCACTAATCATTAGGAAACAAAGGGATCATAAAAGACGTAAAAGATGTCGATTCTGGTGGCATATAAATAAATCCTGTACGAATCGCACGAATTCTTAATAATAAACTTGTCTTACGAATGAATATATACTTATAACAACACGAAGATTCAGCAGTGATCAATCGTATAACTGCATGCTCGCGGATACAGTAATAATGCTGTGTAATATCGCTTCTCTTCATAGAGTGCAAACACATATGATTTCACTTTTCTCCGAGTTACGACAACGAGAATTATCGATTACCGTGGCGCTGCAAATACGACATTCGGAATCCATAATACAGAAATGTGATTTAATGAGAGAAATTCCAAGTCATGATTGCACACAACGATGATATAACTTTACTTCAGACGTTAGCCGATCATTTCTCATTACTATATAATCATACGCGACTTTATGTATCACAGTATGGTCAGTTATGATTTCTTGATATGTGCGGATGACAAGAATGCATCTCTAGAAGAAGTTCACTTCACTTCTTCTAGATACAATAATGAATAATCGCTAAGCTTGATTAATAGACGTACCGCCTCCACAAACGTATCCCGGAACAAATGATACAGTAGCAACGTAAATTGTGAACGTCGCGTCGTGTATAACGTCACCATAAAGTTAATCGATGATCTTAAATCATGTGATTGCGTGTGCTATGAGTTCGTATTAAATGTGGTATTACAGTTATCATTCCGTAAATCTGATTCTTAGATATATCTTAAAGAGCAAGAGTTAGAAAGTGCATTGTGCATCTCTAGATCTCCTAAGAAATATTTGCAATCTGTAGTTTCAATCAAAATAAAATTTTAAATAATTTAAAATAAATTTTATATATATATATTAAATATATATATTAAATACAAGACCTACCATATAATATAGATTAAATATTTTAACATTCAAATCTCAATTTCTATTAAAGTCTAAAATCTCTTTGTCCCTGAAGATTTCCTAAGGAATATTTCAGTCTACAGTTCCAATTGAAATTAAATTTTAAATATATATTAATAAAAAATATAAGCCTTATCATATATTATAAATTAAGTACTTTAATATGTATCTCGAATTTCTTTGAAGTTTAAAATAGAAAAAGAATAAAACATTGATATTCTATTGTATTTGCACCTTTCGCGTAAATTTAATTTGTTTAATGAATGAACCAAAATATGGCAATAACGAAAATGAATTTATTGCTCAAGCAAGTGTTACAAATACATTATAAAACTGTTATCTACATCTTCGAGCTACCGCGCGAGGATAAATAATTACACGCTAATCAGAGAATCTTCGATCGAGCATTCTCGCCGTCATCCTCTGACACGCTTGATGATGGCTCGTGCCTAGACGTGACACGCATGATTGCTCTCGCCTGGACGCTGCCATCAACAAGGCGAATATTATTATCGGATAATCTGATCACGGACTCATCCTCTCTTCTCGCGAGCGCGAACGGTTGACATACTTTCCATTAAAGTGGTAGTACGCGCCCGGTGTGCGGTCGCGGAACCCAAGGTACTTTACCTCGCCTCGGTGGTAAAACGGAGGCTTCAGCAGAGGTGTATGTCCGCGCGGGAGACGAGACCATAGCTAACGAGCGCGATCTAGCGCGATGGAATGCAGAAGAATTGGGGAGAAAGTCGCGCGCGCGATGGTTCACCAGTTGTAATAAGCCTCCAGAGGAGGTGTGTGCGCGACGCGGCTCGTTTGTCGAGTCGGATGCAACCTCGACGCTGCAGCCTCGAGATGCTACCTCCTCTCCTAACGTCTTCAGCAGACATCAGGATGATCGATGGGGGCAACGCCAGGATCGCCGCGCGCCGTTGTTCACATAAATTATGACGCGACCAGGATAATGTCGGAGGATGCGCATAGAAGATTCCTCTTTTTTAATCACGTTCAAGAGAAAGGGATGTCAGATGATGTTTATTCTGCCGTGCGCGCGTCGGAAGCCTCTAATTTCATTACTGAAATGGAGCCAGCTGCGACTTAATTTATTTCCCGATGCATACAGATAGCGGGATTTTTAATATCATTATTAAGGCGAGAAAAACGCTCTCGATGCATTTATCTTTCTGTGAAACTTTAGACTTTATCTTCTATTAAATTGAAAACATCATTGATACAATTATTTGCAGTCAATTATTGATTTTATAAACAAAAGATCATACTCGTAAGAATCCATGCGTTTTTAATTATTATGTATTCTTGCAATTATAAATAAAACTTCACTCGTTATATTGCGATGTTATTATTACTCCAACTTTCTCTATTTAGCTTATATATTGAGCAAATCGAGCACTCGAAACGTTTCTCATGTGTTAGAAGACGTGAATGCCCAGCCTTGGATTACCATGGGCCCAGAATAAGATAGGCGTATTCGGCACTATATTCTGCGGCGTGAACCTCCGTGTATGTGAAATATACCTCGTTCAGATTCGAGGTATAATCAAGAAGGAAGGCTGGGAATGCGCTAACACGCGGACTAGGCTTATTTCGCCTCTCGATACACAAAGTAAACGAATCGTCTGGTATCCGTATTCAACGAAAGTGGTCGAGAAAGAGCAATTCTATGATCATGGGTTAATTACTGCCTTGCGCTGTTACCTCATCCGCGCGTGACCTCTAGCATCATTCCTCTCTTTTTTTTTGCAATGAGATTGCTCGAGATTCGGTAACACACTATGTCAGTGCTAAAAAGAGGCAGCGATCCAAATCGGTATGCAACAAGTACTGGCACGGTGAAAGCGTTTGGTCGGTAATTCATTCGCCGGAGAAATGGTACGTGGTCCATTGCAAAGTATATCATTTAGACGTATGATTGAGCTGTCGGATTATCATTATTAATATTTCGTTTCTTGGTTCAATTACGTAAATACGCAGAATTGAATTAATCCATAATTTGGTAATCCTGCATTATAAAGTATATTACTGTATATCATCTAAATAATAATGTAATGGCAAGTAATGGCAATAATATACCAGATAGCTTCCTCGGTTAAATATTTTTCTGAGAAGAAAATAAATAATTGAATTGATGTTCTCGATATAAATATCAATGTGATTAACGTTACTTGTCATAGCAATTCTTCAACTTTAAAAATAAATAAACGTAGTAAAATACCAGTTAAAACCGATAATTCCTTCGCTAGGAATGTAAATCTTTCATAATCTTTCTATTTAAAATTATTTTATCCTTAACTATAATAGTCGGTTAGCAAGCCCTAACCTTTTGGTTCACTTAATGTGCGATGAGCATGAGAATGTTAAATGAAAAATTAGTTGAGCTTTAGTATCTTTAAGACACTATATGCATGTAGATATTGTTTGCGGCATAATAATCCAATTCGAGAAATCTTTAAAAAATAAACGAAATGATTTAAATTAAAATGATTTAAATTAAATTAAAAAAATAAAACAGTTCAAATATTTTGCGTTCATTTCCTCCGTAGGAAGATTTCTTAGTATTTCTAACTGCTTACAAAGTAAACGTTAAGGAATATTAATTGCCGATTTTTTCAAGTTTTAGTTGAAATTATTTCTTATGTCAAAATATGAAAAAATCTATCTTTTCAAATTAAATCTTTCAATTAAAAAAATTTTATTTTACGCAAACATCCGGTTTTACACACATTTAAAGCTGTTTAAAGTTTTTTTGCAACTAGAACTATTTCTTAACTATTATTGACTATTATTTTAACGTTCTATATGTCGAGCTTCAAAAAAAGTATAGATTCATTCTTAAGGAATATTGTTTTAAATATGTGTAAAATCAAGTACTTGTATAAAATAAAAAAAATGTTTTTGCAAAACTCAATTTAAGCTAAAATTAATGACAGATTTCTTCATTCTGACATAAGAAACAACTGTAAATAATTTGAAAAAATCGATGTCTGATGTTCCCTGAGGTAAACCTTGTTAGTATCTTTCTTATTCTCTATGGAATGCACGGTAAATCATCATAATTGTCGACGTTTCTCATACATTTAGT
>Ga0157362_1000889_pt1 | contig 11448 bp, 13 predicted proteins | sample AttlaeALBM3_FD_111480 | JGI IMG/M metagenome (GOLD analysis project Ga0157362, IMG submission 111480) | Fungus gardens microbial communities from leaf cutter ant in Ribeirão Preto, State of São Paulo, Brazil - Atta laevigata ALBM3 | ecosystem: Host-associated > Fungi > Mycelium > Unclassified ... | reverse complement strand
TACGTGTTGGTCCTCTTCGCTTTCTCGTGCGGTAAATGAAATAAAAATCACAATAAGATATATTGCAGCAAGATGAAGATTAATGTAAAAGGAAACATTTATTATAGGTCTCAATCAACTTCTCTGGTATTATGCCGACATGGAGAAAAAACAGTGTCCCTCAGCAATGCCATATGCGACTAATGTTAGCGCAATCAATGCTGACCCTAACGCATGCACTGTTTGGCGTAGATTCGCAAAGTACGCAATAACTAAACTAAAAAGAATTTATTTAATGTAGTAAAATGTTTATTTGAGACGTCTTCGCGGTTGTTAGTGCATAAATTATATATTTATAAAAAAATGATTAAATTTGTAAGCAATTAGGATGTGCTTACTAAACGAAATTAAAAATAAACTGTAAACTTGCAGACATTTCGACTTTAGATTTGAATCCTCTTTAGTATGATAATTAGTGAAGTTGAGTACAAATTGAATTATCCGAAGTCAAAATGTCTACAAGTTTACTTTTAATTTTCATTTAGTAAGTATATTCTACATAATTACTTATGTACATAATTACTTATGTACGAATTATATTTTATTGCTTATAAGTATATATTTTTACGGACTAACAATCGAGGAGGCTTACATAAGAATTTTATTAAATCTTTAATAGAAAAGAAAAGAAAAGAAGCATTACCTGATATATTTAGAATTCAAATTGTACAGTTATGATATAAATATTTTATAACTATATAGAGAGTTTCTCTATTATTTTAAGTTAAATTCTGATGTGCTTATTTTTGCTGTTTCGGATAATATGAATTTTGGCTAGTCTGTTTGAGACAATACAAACGCTCTTCTGGGCGGTTTTTGGCCTGGTGGATCTCGACAGCTTTGAACTAGATGGCATCAAGGTATTCACCAGATTCTGGGGCATGTTAATGTTTGGTACTTACTCAGTTATTAACATCGTCGTCCTTCTGAATCTTCTGATTGCTATGATGAATCATTCCTATCAACTAATCTCGGTAAGTGCAGCATTCTTCCGCGAAATTTATTTACAAACGTTATTGTATATATAAGGTTTAATTCACTAAAAACTCAAGAGAAATGAAGAAAATGAGAAAATAAATCCCTAAACTTTATTTACGTTAAATGTTGCATTTAAATGAATTAATAATATTATAAAGGCAACATTTATTCTTTGTGAAAATTAGCGAAAACGAGCGCGAGATTCTTGAAACACTAAAACAACGTCGAAAATACTCGATAAATCTCGATAAATCGTACTTTGCTGTGTACTTTTCGCATCTATAATTAGCCGAGACTAATTAACGGAGTGATTCGCTGCTCGTAATTAGGAACGCGCTGACGTCGAGTGGAAGTTCGCGAGAAGCAAGCTCTGGATCAGCTATTTTGAGGAAGGCGGTACCGTTCCTCCACCGTTTAACATCATACCGACCCCGAAAAGCGTCTGGTACGTCGCACAATGGATATATCGGAAGCTCTGTGGACACAGCAGAGCAGCCAAAAAGGAGCACATGCGAACAATCAGGGTAGGAACGACAGTTCTCAGATTTTTGCAAAACTAGAATAGCATCTACGACGTCGTCACTTTGTAAGAAAATTCCCCGGAGAGTCGAGCCACCTTCAATTTTCGAATCTGAATTTTTATCGCTTGCCCAATGCAAAGCGAGCTACAGAATAAGATGTCGATGCTAGCGTATCGCGGGGGATTCGTGAACGCTGGAGGATATTGAAATATGTATTCTGTTATGAGAGATGCTTTTTACGAATTTCTTCGGGGCGCTCTGACTTCGTTTTGGATTTTAAGTTCTTATGTAGAATATTTAGAGCGGAAATTCAAGTGTCAGAAGAGAAATTCGCACATCTTTTTTTTTGGAATTTGCAAGGGATATTAAATTCAAGGAAGTTTTTGTCATTATAAGTTGCAACGATTCACTTATCGTACATACATATTTACAGATCATATGGCATAGATATAAGTACACAAAGTTTTTCTTTACGAAGTTTTCATCTTATACAGATTCCTTGAAGACTTAGAAACAATTCTCAACAATAACAAGAAAACTTTTAATATTAAGCTATTACACGATTAAAGATAAAAATCTTCTTAAATATAGTAAATCTTATGTGTTATTTAGGTTTATTATTTAAAGAAGTTTTATTTATAATCGTTATAATTTAGTATAATATTTTATAGATATACTTTCAGATAATTAGTTATTTTTAGATGCATGATAGAAAATATATCGTAGCAACGTTCGACATTTTCGCTAAGAGAAAATCTAGTACATCAAAGAATCCGTGATCCGTAATGGCTCGACAAATCTGGGGCATACTATATAAAGCGTAACATGCACTTTGTAACGAAAACTTTGAAAGTTGAAGGGTCTCGATTTCTGGTTTTTATCTTAGCGAAAGGTCAAACAAGCTTCCGAGCGGGACTTTAGATATCAGAGTATCATGAGAAATTTGGTGAGGCGATATGTCACGGTGGAGCAACGCAAAGCGGAGGGTGAAGGTGTCACAGAGGATGACGTAAACGAGATCAAACAAGACATCAGTGCGTTTCGTTGCGAGCTCATCGAGATACTGAAGAATTCCGGCATGAACACCTCCACTGCAGCGAGCAGCGGTACTGGTAAGTCGAAACGAAAAGTGAGAAGAAAATAAATTGCCTTGCATATATCCCGCATGAGAAAGCATTGATTCAGTTGCACAGTGTTTGCTACCATAAGAATCAAGTGTGTAGTGTGTATAGCGGATATTGATCGCGGGTATTCAATTTCTTTGAAAGGAACGGATTCTCGTTTACTCAGAACAATATTGTTGTAGAATTTATTGAATATGAAAATGAATATTCGTAAAATATGCGAGCGGAATGAAATTATTAATCCCTCGTCTCTCGAAGGTGTGCAATTAAACATTATTTTGATACTAAATAAAAAGTATATTCACCGACGAACGGAGTGTGTGTTTCCGAGTTAACGAACGAGAATTATACGAACGACGGCGCAATTGTTGATAATCCACAAATTGTTAATCACATCACGTGGAGCGTCGAAATTTCGAATTTAACTCCGCAATTCTGCTTGGGAATACCAATCATTATTTTATTCGCAGTAACGCTCGCATTAGTCATTGAGCAAAAGTAATCTCTTGTAATTTGAAGCTAAAGAAAGCGCCATTAATCATCCGAACTTTCGAGGCTAATTACTCTAATTAAGAATTTACCCGATGACTGTAAGTATCACGTCGGCTTAAATCTCCAATTCGCCTTAATGAGAAAATACGTAGAATAATTTTTACTCGTGAGAGAGATATATCCGCACAAATTTTGCATAAATAAATGTTATTGTACTAATTTAATTTATTAATTTTTTTTTCTATGTGCTGAATCAATAGCTATAATCGTTAATTTTAATTCTGTATATTAAAACTAAATTCATTTTTATTCTGACTTTTTTAATTTTTATTTTTGCATACATTATATTTTAAAAGGGAAAAACTTTTGCAACCGATAGAGAATTTCAGAAGAGTTTAAAAAGCATAACGTAAAAGTTATTTTATTCATTTTTATTTGTTAATATAAAAAAAATAAAGAAAAGATTAATTAATATTTTCGATATTATTTCCATATTTATTGTATTTGTTATATGTTGAACAATTAACATAACATCACACATTACAGTTTACAAGATTTGTGCAAGAGCATATGAAGATTGTTTTCTAATTTTTGATAATGAGCCTGCATCTATCATCGAAATATTTTCATCAAATTTTTGAGTTGTAGAAGAAACATTTTTTTTTTCAATTACAGTAAAGTTTTATTGAAATTACAACTTAGAAATATTGAGTTTAATTTTTATATGACTTTTTACATAACTTTCACGTATTAAAGTCCAGCAGAAATCACTTAGCATATTTTTGTCTTAATAATCTGATAACGTTTCTTAATTATCATCAAATTCTGTTAAAAATGTTTATCTTGCTCATCATTTGTTGCATCCAAATTATTCAAAAAAGAATGCTATATCTTAAAAATGCTATATCTTAAAAATTCAATTTGATAAAATTTTTCTGGCAATAAAGTCAAATTCAGCATCCTAAAGTGTATTAAAAAAAGTTCCTTGTCTTGCACTAAAAATTATTCATTTGTAAACTAATGTCATATACATACAAAGCGTTTTATATAATTTAATATATAATTTATTTAAAGGTTAGTTAAGCTATGATTATTATACGTGACTCTAGATTTCTCTTGTTTTTCCTTAACCATTTAAGTTTTTGAGTTTTTTTTTTTTAGTAGATTGCTTGAGGCTGCTCGCCGATTTTCTGTTTATCTCCTAGACGGTAGCCTTAAAGAGCTGTCCGTAGGTGCGGGAGGCAAGAAAAATCGTCAGAAGGAGCGGCGCTTAATGAAGGGTTTCAACATTGGGCCACAGCCGGGCGGAAGCAGCACCCTACCGCCTGTAGCTGAATTCATCGCGTCCCTTCAGCAAGCGCAGCATGAGAATTCTCATGACTTATTTGGCTCAACTCTGAGTGGCATATTTGGACCGGGCACAACTCCGAAGAAGAGCCCACATCATATCAGCACTAATAGCGTGCCCGGACTAGCTACAGGGTCGCGACAAAGCCACAGCATCAGAAGTAGCTCTCGGAAGAAGCGTTGGGGCACTTTGATCGAAGCTGCGAAAGCTGGAAGGGTCTCCAGACTAATCGGTAAATTGAAGTTTTCTTTAATTTATTTTATAATTTATATTTTATTTAATATTATTGATTAATATTTTGTTTAATATTACTGATTCTCCAATTATTTCAATATCTATTATAGTATTCGTTGAATAAATGTGAGAATATAAAATAGATGTTAGTACGTTCTTTATTTATAAACAGATGAAATATGATTTTAAATTGCATTTCTATAAAGTTTTTGAAAAGTTTTAAAGTTCTAAGTTTTAAAAATATTTTTAATATTTTTAATATTAAATATTAATGAATAAAAAAAAAAGAAAATAAAATAAACAATTCCATGTTATTAAATTAAAATATGTTACCAGTATATTTTTCTTCTATCTTCCTAATATTTCATAAATTCGAGACAGAATTGTAAAGAATTTACGATTTAATTGATGACGTTGAAATTAGATTAAAAGCGCGAGAGATTGTGGAAAGATCTTATAGAGAATAAAAATAGAGATGAGCTTTTACGATTTATTCCAAAAAGACTGATAAAAGAACATTTACGCAATAAGTGACTTTCGAACAACTGAGAAAGAGAAACAGTCGCGAGTGTTTAATTCGCTGTGACATAACGTACAACTGAGCCTTGTAAATATGTAAGATTTCAATATAATAATAACCGGTAATAAACGAGAGTCAAATATAATACATAATGTGTATTTAAATTACATAACGAGCGTAAAAATCTTAACACAATAATTTACAGGCATTTAATCTGAACACTCAGTAATTAGATATTCTAATAATATCATCATTTATGATTCTCTCTTCCATATAAATCTCTTATTTAAACGGAATAATAATGAAAACTTTTATAAATAAATAAACGTTATTTTTTCTTCTCAGGTAGATCTCGTTCCGAGGACTCGGTATATTCCCCGGCGTCCGAGGATGGCGGCTCACGATCCGAAGGCTCCTCGGACTCAAAGTCCTCATTGGAGGGTGCTAGTCACGATGTACAAAGCTCTCAACATCCCCATCATTCTCATTCTCATCACGCACATCATCAAGCACAACATCAAGAGGCGCATCACATGTTTACTCATGGCCTGGGCCCAGCTTTGGCCGCCCTGAGGAAGAAGCGCAAGAAGTTCTCCGCCTCGAGGTCATCTACGCCCGCGATGACTAGCAGCACCAACACGAATCCCGCAGACTCGAGTACGACATCTTCGGTCGCCACCGTCCTGGCGGCCAGGATCTCCTCGAAGAAGCAGTTGCAACGCGCCAGCAGCGTGCCCACTCGAGGTCCTGAATTAACGCCGCATTTGTCAATAACGACGTCTCGACGGCACGATGTTACGCAGAGTCAGCAACCCAGTCTCGACGTCGTCGAAATCACCATCAGCGAGCACATTAACGCGCAACAAGGTGAACTGATATTATTGCATAGGATGTTGTTTCACGAAAGCATATAGTAGGATGAACTAATTATAACGTACATTATCGTGCATATAACTATCATGCATTATCTGTTCGTCACTTGCTTCGAGTAATTATTTGAGCTTATAACTAGAACATATTATAAATTAGAGTAACAAGATATATGTAGGTACATCAAAAATGATTATTTAAACTTGTAGAAATGTACAGTTTCTTATTAATTATAAATTTAATTCTTTAAGGACGGGAATCTTTTAACAAAAAAACTGAATGAAAACCTTATTTTGAAATCAGAAACTTATTATTTTACAATAAAAATTTTCTAAAATCGTATATTTTATATGATCATCAGATAATTTTTTAGAAATTATATTTACCATATTAAATTTGACATTTTGAATCTTTTTAATCTTAGAATCGAATAAAACATCAAATTATCTTATAGGCCAAGCTTTCAAAATTGCACGAAAAATTTATAAAATAAAAGGAGATGTGAACGGAGTTAAAAGTTAATTTACATTTATTTTTTGCATATAAAAATTTCACATAAAACTTTTAATTTATATAATATTAATAAATGTTTTTTAAGTGTAATATTTAGAAACAAGAAAGGCATTTATATATGTATAACGTGGCCATCCTTGTTTCTTTTGTAGGTGTTATCGTTCCACTGACACCATCGACCACCGAAGAAAGCGTAGTAGCGAGTGGCTCGACGTCGATCACGGCAAAACGAAACGGATCGGCGACACAGCTGCAACGTCTTCCCGGCATCGAGCCGATTTCCGGCCATGACGTGTCCGCCGGCTGGCTCTGAGGAAACGGATATGTCGCCAACGGGCGGCGGCCGACCAGCTGACATAGGAAGCATCAATCGGAACTCAGCTACGAGCTTCGTTTACAACGGCCATGAGGCTAGAACGATGTTGACGACGATCGTGTATGCATGCACGCACGCACGCATGCAGCACGACCGTCTCAACGTCGCCAGACGCACAATGATGCCTTTCTCGCGACGCGACGCGCCATGCCGATTAAACGTAAGAGCGACGTCGATTGGAAATCTCGAAGAAATCCTATCTTTCATTAGGATCTCATCCTCTATCCTTCACTATCCAATCCTTTTACGAATACTTCCTTGATGAATGAAATAACGGCTCAAAATTTCACTTCAAGATTATTGGTACGTCATATTTATTACTTATATTTTATATATATTTATTTTTATATTCTTAATTTTATATATGAAGAAGAGTTTCTATGAGTATTGTAGTAAATTTATATTTTTAATTTTTTTCAATTTAAATTTTCTCGAGCAACAGTTGTATAGATCGTATTTTATGCCGTTTATATTACTACAAAATTATTTTTTAAATTAGTTGGGATGGAATATCATATATGATTGATCACAGTACTTTTTCGCGGTAATCTTTGAGCAACGATCGACGGTAGATTGTACTGAGAATTATTACTATTACTACTACTGCCAGAACGGAAGTGGCATGTATGAGTCGGCGGCAAATAGTCTAGTCAACACTAGTCAGATCTCGTAACAGAAGGGTGGAAAAAATATGATTATATTATCTTATAAGTTAACTGTCGAGGAACGCGACAAATTGCGTTACCTGAAACAGATGTTGAATCTATCGTATCTTCAGAGAGCTGGTCTACTGAAGAGCGAATCTCGTAGCCTCTTAGCTCCTTTCAAGTGATCATTTCTTCAATACTTCTAATTTTTTTCCATATACTTATCTCTCACTCTAGTCACACGAATTAATCGATAATCAGTCATTGCCAATGGACGATTTCTATTATTTTTTATTCTATGATAGTATTTAGAATGGCCACAAACGCGCGGTATTGAAAGAATCAATTGTACAATAACTTTTTTCCGTAAGATATGCACAATAGATTGCGTCAAAAGAGAAGCGGCTGGATCTTTAAAATCTCAAATTTCTGCAAAATTTTCAAGAATCAATCGCTCGTTATTTACAAGCACGTAACTATTAACGAGTCGTCTTTTCGACGACTCCAACGATCCAACGCGTATCTCTTCTATATTTGGATTATTGAATGGTTAAATCTTTCGTTACGCCAGGTCAAATCGGCGAGCGATCGAATCGATTCTCGCGAGGCACAGAAGAGCAGGTACAAGTGGCACGACCAAAGAACCCGCCGGTAGTACATAGTCGAGTAGTGGCCTAAAGGAACGAGAATCCTAGATATTACGTACTATTTCCTAGATATTACGTGTATGTACGTTAATAACAATTATTACTATCATTAATGTCAAACGAACCGCGCGATCAGCACCACAGGTAAGTTCCTGAGGAGTAAGTCGCCCCTGAGGGCACTGTCCAATTGCTCGCTCGCTTCGTCCCTCTATTCGATATCGATCTTCTCGTGATCTCGATAACAGCATAAGAGAGAGATATATAATCATTATTGAGAGAAGCACTATATATTTACCAAGCGGGTCAAACCGCTGAAGTAATATTTCTTTAAATGAAATAGGGTCAACAGGATCTGAGCGAATTAATTAAGCGAAATAATTAAGCGATTTAAGCAAAGGTAAATTTTAAATGAGAGTTATTTGATGAATTTAAGAAGTTGCATGCTGCATTGTATTTTTCAATCTCGTTGAATTCGCGGCGCATTAAAAAACGTACAATATTAATGCAAATTTTGACGCTTAGATATATTATCAGATACCTTCAAAACAATATACGGAAATAAAAAGTAAGGTTCCAAAGTTTTTATTTTATTGTATTAAAAGTGACTTTATAGCAATGACGATATCAGTTTAATTAAAATGAAAGATTAAAGTAAACACAATATAATTTAAGTAATATTCACAATTTTTTACAATATTTTTTACTCTGCATCTCACTCGCTTTTTTACTTATTTTTAAATTTATTTATCTTTTTTTATCTTTTCATGATGTCACTCTTGGAGATTCTTTGTGACATACTACAGCGGGGCATACTGATTGAAAAATCCTATTATACTATAAAAGAAAATTTTATTGTTTAATTGCATAGAAAGCTGGTGTATAATAGAGATGTATAAATCAAGTATTTGTGAGAATTGAATCAAATTGAATCTTTAATAACATATTTGAAAACGATCGAATTGAATCAAATTGAATCTTTAATAACATATTCGAAAACGAATCAAATCTTTTTGATTTAAATTCAAATTAAAATCAAATTTTTTCGGATTTACATTAAAAGCTAATTTAAAAGTAATAAAATATTTTCAGATTTTTCAAATAAACGAAAATAAATCACGTATAATTTAAATAGCCATAATAAAAGAGCCATGCATAAATGAAGTAAATAAAATAGGCGATTGATTTGAAATTAAACTACTGTTAATTCGAAATTTCGAATTTATTCTTTTGATTCTCTCAATTTTGGAAATGAATCAAATCGAATTCATTATAATGTAATTCTATTCGATTCTAATTCGAACTATTTGCACACCTCTAATGTATAATCTCAAAAACATAATATGACGGTTTGGCGTTTCTTGGTAGATGTACAGTGATTTAGTCATTATACCACTTACGTGTATTATTTATATGAGATTATTAATATAACTGTGTGAAGCTAGATTTCCCAATTGGTGATAAGTAGCGAGTGTTTGTTGTGAAAGAAAAAAAAACGAACAAAACGCAAGTGGAACCAATGATTTCAATAAGCGCAAGATAAAGCGCAGAATTATTATAATAAAACGGAATTATTTGAATAAAACAGTCCTGCGAATCCAATCGAATTTTCTTACGATTATAGATGCATGAAATAGTTCCATTTGTTCGTGTTTCTACGTCACATGCGACTTCATGCGTGAAAACATACGAGAAATAATAGAAAGCCGCTATATATGGCGTTAAAAGACTTCTTGGAATTGTACGCGACTTTGGACATCTTCCAAAGACAGCTGATCGCAATTCAGAGTTCGTAGTGAATTATGGACACATGAATTTCTACGTAAGAAATTTATGCGTCGGAACATAAGAATGACAGATATGACATTAATCGCACGAACAATTCATATGTTGCTCGAGACGATATATCATTTAAAAAACGTGCAGTTAAAACTCGAGAGGTGAGAATAAACTGGTTATCCAGCTCCGAATTTAATTTCCGTGTTTTCCATTTGTATCAAAACGTTAGCAAATTGTCCAAAAAGGTTCTTCTTTGTTTTTTCCACCATACAATACCACAAATTTAATATTACGGTTAACCACCTCATTTGATGAACGCAATATTAATTTGCAAACGACGGGATTCGGATACATTAAATTTGAACGGATATGTTATTGGAGACAAATGTTCCATCCGATATAAAGCAATTATATCGATTCCACGTTTTGTAGTATCGATTGAAATTCGATGGGAGTTAGCAGGCGATATAAACCAAATAACTATTAATAAAATATCATTTATTCTGATAATCCGTTTATTTCATATCCAGCACTTTGTAAAAAGAATACATCATGGAATGTTTGTAACGCGATTACTTTAAAAGGCGATAAATATTGGCAATAGAGAACTGGCATAATGTATTGATAGTTTATGAAGGCATCGATTAATGTTAATTTGTTGAATGTTCAACGTGGATCGCTTTGCAAAGTGTAAAGTCATTAAAATATTTCATTCGCAATACACACGATAATCCAAAATGGTTTTTGATACTTAAACATTTTTAATCAAATTAATTTTTCATTACCATAAAGCTTTTTGGTATATAGGAAAAGCATCGGGAGTGGAGAAATATAAGAAATAATCAAATTGCGCACGGGACACAATAATCCACGTTATGCATTCGTGTATATGATTTAGGTCTCGTACGTTCTAACAATAAGATTAAAAATTTACAGAGATTTACCTCTTTGCAGATGTAATTAAACTATCTTTTTTTGACAAATCCTTTGCCTAAGTATATTCCTTAATTTTACTACATATGCATATCTTATTTTAAATATCAGTAAAGAGTGTCTTGTTGACTTGTCATTCGCACGGCGCCAGCTCGCAACGATAACGACGATGCAGCTTCTTCGGACAGGGACGACCACCGTTTGCAGCCTCTCGCTAATTGCGTAAATCAATATGATATTATCAGGAAAGGTCTCGTAATAATATTATGTATGGACGAAAGCTTCGTCATACTTCGTTAATAATACTGACACAACAGTTTATATTATTCCAGCGAGCCACATATTCCGCAAATTCCGCAAATACTAATAATAACGCGCCTAACAGCCTGAAGCCAATTAGCTTACCTCGATCATACGGTAACTTGTGACG
>Ga0157362_1000888_pt1 | contig 11450 bp, 5 predicted proteins | sample AttlaeALBM3_FD_111480 | JGI IMG/M metagenome (GOLD analysis project Ga0157362, IMG submission 111480) | Fungus gardens microbial communities from leaf cutter ant in Ribeirão Preto, State of São Paulo, Brazil - Atta laevigata ALBM3 | ecosystem: Host-associated > Fungi > Mycelium > Unclassified ... | reverse complement strand
GATCGGATTCGTCCTTGCCAACATGACGTCAGCTCTAATCCTCGCCTTCGAGAAGTGTCGTTTCGAAGTCGGATTTATTCTGCCTGAATTCCAGGGAGGATCTACCCTCCAGTCGGCAGTATGCGTGTCTCTTGACGCTCGTCTCTTGGAAGATCAATACAGGAACGACTACGCATTATCTTATCCCTTGGAAAGAGAAAAGAAAGTTTCTTCAAGTTTCTTTTGCTTTCCCCTTATTTTTTCTCCTTTCCTTATGATATATTTAATTTCTTAAGCTTTAAATTTTGTCTACTTTCAATTTCGAAGCTATTTCGGAGGGAATAGCCTTATTTTCTTTTTCTGATTGTCAATCTTCTCTCTGCTATATATATCTTCGAACGAATAATCTATTAATCTCTTACTTATTTAATCACACCTACATTGATCCCTTCCAATCTAAGATTTGAAAGTTTCAGCAATTTGTGAAATTTATTGATGTAATAAAAGATTAATTAACGGAAAATTGTCCGTATAATACAGGAAACTTTCGATTCATTAGATTACGCTGTCTTATTAATTAAAAAATTAAATATCTGTATTTTTTTTCTATTAAATTATGCATTATTTAAATGATTTGAGTTTGTCGATCAAAATTATCGTTTTTATATATTTCCGAAATATTATATTTGAAGACTCTGAAGATCTTAAATCACTAAAATATGAATGTAACGTGTCATTATTAAAATGAATAAATTATTATATTATTTATTTTTTAATGCTTTGATGTTTTATTATTTTATTTTTAATATGCTTTTTCCGTTATGTATACTGAAATTTTTATTTCCATGAGCAATTTGCAAAATTGCAACGTTAATAAAATGTGCTGTGCTTTATGCGTGTATTCCATTTCCATTAATGGATCAATATCGCTCTTTCCAACCAATTTATTCGTTTGACGGATCCCGAAAATATATTATCTGGGATTAACTAACTGAGCTATTGTGAAAAGATTAATCTCTTTCTCTCGCGATATCCCGTACCACAGATATCGTGGAAATGTCGACAACTTGTCAGACATTCCGAACAAGTCGTCCCATAATACGTACATCCTCGTCACGGGAACTAGAATCTATGAGAAAGATATTTTAAAAAAACGATGCTCCTTGCAGTGAATCAATTCCACAGTTTACTGCAGCTCCGTTTACACATTTAACGGATAACAATCTTTTACATGTACCCACTTTCAACTCTATAATGCACACAGTCTTTCTCAACGAAGAAATAATTCTTCGGCGAGGAATATATTCCTACGTAAAGTTTTCCCACATATTTCTCCGCGAATTTTCTTCTTTATAAAAGAGACTATATATTTTTAAGTAGCGTGTATGTTTTAAACTATTTTCTTCATAATTTTATTATCAGTATCGCGAAGGATTTGTTTCTCACGCTCTGTCGATCTGATTCTGTTAAACAAATAACTCATAGATTGCTGAATGTGAAATACATCGTCGTTTAACCCGTTCCTCAGTTCCTGATCATCTACGTTTTACTGTATTACATTACGTACATCCTATAGAAGACTATATATACGCACATAGCGTGACGACTCTAGAAGGGTGATGGTGATATCAAAACGGAAATCTCGATATGCAGATGAAGGTTGAAAGCGAGAACCTGAGCCAATCATGGCAGAGATCCTATTCTCATTTCTCTTTCTCTTTCCTATTCTCCCTTCAAGAGTGAATTTCTCAGCTTCTTCATCCATCCACTATAGAATATTCAATCGCTCATCCTCTTCGTTTCGTCAGCCAAGTGTGAGTACGAAATTCAAGCGAGCTCCTTCACGAAGTTTTACCCTTTTAACTGAACCAAAAGCCATCTTTTTTTTCTCTTAGTTTCAAATGTCGAATATCTCCCTTTCTCAATTTTGCCACGATTTTTCAAGCTAACTGCATTTTTCCCGATCCTCGTCCAGGTCGTTAACGACTCCACTCGGACTTGACAACCTGCAAATTTATCTTATAATGAAAACGTTATAAGCCGGTGAATAAAAAATAAACGTATAGCACATAAAAACTTGAAGATCGAATTAGAACGAATATCTTTGTGTTTATTGTTAAATCTATTAGAAAATTATTATCATGAAATTTAAATCTTTCGCGCGCTGAAGAGCAGGAAGATGGCGATTGGCATGCGAACAGTGAGCCAATATTCATGGGTGGCATTCCTGCCTTCTGCGTGATGCTCTCGTCGCGTGGCGTCCTTCTTAAATTCCTTGATTCTCTTGTGGAGCGGCCGCTCGAGTCTGTGTGCTTTTCTTTCAGAAAGAAATTTTTACGATTAATTCGATTAATTTATTTCGTATTTTCATCACGTTATTCTTAGCAAGTGCTATTACTATTCCTTAAAAACTAAATGTGCTTGTTCATTAATGAGTCTGTATGGTAATCTTTCACAATGGTTGATCAAATAAGTTACATGGCTTACAACTTTGGTTTGACTTTATACTTGATATACTCTTACTGCTTTCATCGATAGTTTGATATTTGAGTTCATATGGCATAAAACCGTTTCTTTGATTTCTTGTTGAATATTCTTTTAATATATTAAAAACGACCCATTCTCATTGGTCTGACTTAAAGGTCTCATACATGCTGTAGAAGGACACCATAATCATCCTTTCCGTTTCATCATATTCCGTGAGAAACGAACTTGAAGAAAGCTTAAATAGAGCACTTGGATGTAAGATGGATAATTTATTACATTAAACACTAAAAAAAGATTATAAGATATTACAAAGGTTATCTGCAAAATAGTGAGTACTTAATTTCCATCTTATTATTTGTATGTTTGATTTTCTCATTGCGTTGATTTTGCATTCCGTCTCTTTTTTCTTGCGAATTTATTGTGTTCTTGTTATACTATTTAAATATAAGTTTATTGTTTCTATTTTGCAATTCAAGAATTTGATTGTATCAACTCGTTTCATTAATATTATTACAAAGAATTATTTATGTAAGTTAATTTAATAATTTCAATGAATCAAACTTTGTAATACTTTAATATTACTTCTATCTAATAGATTTAAAATAAAATACCCTTAGATTCCTTATCTTAAATCAATAATTTAAGCATTCCCTTTTATCGGGTCATTAATTAAACAAAAAAATATGTTTTATTAATATTCATTCAAATAATAATTATCAAGTAACAATTAAGTAATAATTATGATTTATTGCCTTTAAAACTGCTCTTTAAAAGCTGTAATTTTATATTGTATTTAGCTTATATTGTACGAACTTGTTTTCCGAATTAAATGGCTGACTTTTCGCTTCACTAGATTTCCTTTGTCCAATATTTTTCAATATTTTTTACTTATTCAATCAACAAAAAGTAGAACTTTACCTAACAAAATCAGCTCAGAGATTTCTTCATAAATCTTGCATTTGACGAAAAAAAATGCATTGGTCACATTTTTTTTTTTTTTATTAATAAAGCCTTTTTTGAACTATACAATATTCATAATCTTCAATGATAAAAAAACTTTTTTTCCAATTTAAGGTTTCCCAGTTAAATTAATTATTGCGTCGTCGAATTTCACGGCGAATTTTGCATTTGTGATTATTCGGCAGTTCGGCACCGACCGATGTAAAACAATTATAGCGCAGCATGAGAGGGGGCTTGGACATAACCGCTCTCTGATTACGCGCTTGACCACACAGAACACGCCGTCGCACACTAATTACATTGTAATATTCAGGCAAACGGTATTTCGAAAAACTATGCTTACGCGTGACAACACTCGACCGTCGGCTTCATTCGTTATGTAGAAAATGCTAATTACATGACTGCTTTGGGCACATCGAGCGTAGTTACTTCAACGTCATATTAACACCCTGTTTGGCGAACCGCTGGTTTCGCTGTGCAATTTAACTCATGGATTTTTTTATGGTCCTCGGCTACAAATTAAATTTTTTTTGCTATCACAGAGAAATTTTCTCTCATCGCGTTAATTACCCGTAGCGTCTGTGCGCGCGCGCATTTTATTCATTGTGTATAACTGATCCGCCCATATAAATGCTAATGAAGAGCACATTTATTCTTTATCTATATCGTTTCATTTTTGTACTAGACATGCGTCCTAAATTTACATAATTCGTACAAATTAAATAATTTTGATTTCTTTTTCCTTCTATTTTTCTATCTGTCGCGTCATTTCTGCAAGTTATGTCGAATCTGCTTCGAAGGATGTTTGAACGAGCCTCCTAGGATTGCTTACGCAATCAGCTTCCTACCCGACCAAGTTTGTTAGCGTGCTTTTCTCTCAGCAAAGGCGGATTAATAGCTTAATGAAAAAGTGAATTCAACGCGATCGGCTGGATAAGCGCAATAGATAAGATATAGATAGATAAATAGAGAGAGAGAGAGAGAGAGAGAGAGAGAGAGAGAGAGAGAGAAGATAAGAAAATATGTGCTAATAAAATCGGTATTACGAGTACTCGTAATACGAAAGTACGTTCAGTTACTTTCTGATGTTCTCGCTAGAGTAAATATTCTGTGCTGACCACGCTATCGATATTATATACTTGCTTTAATCGACGAGCTCGGATTATATGATACGATTCGTTTTATAAACGCGCAACTACTTTTCGCTAAGCCGTTTCGACCACCAAAATCCTGGGGTGCGATGAAAAGGGACTGCTCTAAAGGAGAACTCTTGGTCGAACGAGATTTATTACCGGTTCACCAACCACAAAAGCGACGATTCTTCAGTGCCAGTCTCTCCTTCGCAACGATAGAAAAATTTAAACGAAAGGAAATAGGATACAATTCTTATTCTGAGAATTTTTATTTCCTCTATAACGCATCGAAGCATTGAAACTTTTTTATCTAATGCATACGGAATTACTTTGCTAATGAAATTTACATAAAAAGTATGCCAATCACGCTCTTTCCTGTCGAATTGTATTTCGAATCGAAAGCAGAGTCTGTTTAATTGAGATAATTGCAATTCATTTTAAATGCTTTGAAGCATTCTTTTTGATTGGTTAATTTGTAAAATTCTTTCTTCTAATTTGTTCAACGAAGCATTAAGTGGATTGCACTCTGAAACTGTCTCCGAAGATCGGCAGCAATTATATCCATAAGACCAACGATCATGTTTCACGTTCTTTCAGATCAGTATCTAGGAAATTGAAGAAAAACCTTCCAAGATGTATGGATAGAAATAAAGGGACTGAATACAGAGAACGAATACACATGGAAAGAAGGATTCTTTTGAAGTATTTAAAAATTTAGCTAGATACAAAAATTTACACGTAATTTTATTGAACTATAAAATAATTTGTAGGAATCTCTCAAACATAATGATCAATGCTGCAAAAAATTTGGACAGTTTAGTAATTCTAGTTTGAGCATTCTACGTAATTATTTTGATGGTTCAACAAAATTATATTTAAGTCTGGATTTAGCTAAATTTTTTGACATTTTGGTAAAACCATCCTTTTCATAAAAGAAATAGAAAGTTTCTTCATCGAGAAAAATCAAATTTTTGCATATCTCCCAATATAACATCGTGATGAAATACGATGTATAATTTTGTAATATAATTTTATCTTTTTTTATTGCAATTTCGTGTATACACATTTCTTGCAAGTATATGAATATTTCTTCTCCTGTGATAAGAATGCATCATGGGTGATGAAAAAAGCAGAGCGTGCGAAATTATTATCGTCGATGCTACTATTTTCACGTAGAAATATAATATTGTACTCGGGGTAGAGTAATGGAATGCTATTTCCGTGCCAGGCTTCTCGCCTTTCTTTAACGGTTTCTCTTTATTTGCATTCTTTCAGCGTTTCTTCGTTGGCGTCTCCATCTCTTCTTATTTGGCGCGTTCGCATCTCATCAAAATCACCGATGAACGGTTCTCGGCCTCGTTAGTTATTATTATGAATATTTCGAAGGGTGAAAGAAGTTTCAGAATGGGCTCATTGTTATTTATAGCTCATTCTATTCATATTTTATACCTACTTGTTTCGCATACTCCTAATTTTGGTATTAAATTGTCATAAATATAATACATTACTTGGAATACGAAGCGCTACTACGGTCTTAATGTTGAACTGTTATATATATTCATATAAATAAATTAATTTCAGAAATAATAATTGCATGCCGATATGGTTGTCGGACTTTCAACGCAATTAATCTGAAATATTAATAATCCCCCCAAATTTCCCAAATTAATCTTAAAAAATTATAATAAACTTATTGCGAAAAATATTACCTTGGCCGGGAGTCGAACTCTCTTGCGAAAGTTCTAAGCCTTTAGACTACCGAGACAAATTGTCATTGCACATCATGTTTTTTTCCATTAAAATTATTATTTAAAAAAACATAAAATTTAACAGGAAACAGCTAAAATTAACATATTTTCTCTTTTATGTATAATAAACTCATTTATCAACCTTACTTTCCTTCGTCATTTTTGTTCCTCACCATCGTGAGATCATTCCCATTTTACAATTCTATTAAAGAGTTACACCGTAATGAAATGGTTTTCAATCGTAATTTTATAGTTTCAATCTTCTAATATACGATTAAAAAACGAAATGGCAATAACACTTGACGAAATTATGTAATTTATCGGCTTACTTTATCGGCGTACGCAACGCGCGAAATTTTACTCGGCATGAGTGATTCTACGAAGAGAAGTAAAAGTTAATTCGAGATAGAAACAATTTTATAATTTGTTCTTTTTAAAAGAGTAAAATTTATTTTCGCACGATCAATAAAGAATTCACGAAAAACTGTACTAAAAATTAATACGGGACATTCGTAGATTTCTCATAAATTGGGAATTGCTGCGAACGAAGAGGAAAAAAAAACACGCGGAACGAGTGACCCGATCGAACCTGAAATTGGCCCGGTTATCCATCCTTTTTAATCATTCTTGTTAATTACTAACGATTTTCTCCTCGACAACTGGCTTTTCCGTATATTCGCCTCCACTCATCATCACGCCCGTCCCTATCGAGCGATCATCAGTAACTTCCGCCTAGCGGAAAAATAGATACATACCTAGATGTAATTTTTATTGTATGTAACAAGCAAGCTGCTTAATGATTTATAGCCAAAAGGATTTTTTATTCAGACGAATTTTTTAAATCTGTCTCCGTATTTGTTATTCTTAATAAAAAATTTTCTTCTTTTTTTAACCGAACACGTAACGCGCATCATTTTATTTATATCTTACGATGCTCAATAACTTTCGCCAAGCGTATTGTCATCTTCTTGTAGAAACACTTCAGTTGCCAGATAAAAACTATGGCTAGTCAAAGTTCAATCTCCAAAGGTCGAAGGCACAGAGAGAGAAAGAGAGAAAGAAAGAGGGAAGGAACGCAGAAAAGGTCAGCGTAACGAACGCTGAATTTTATTTGTGGTGTACTTCCAGACATTGATTTCCATGGCCAGCGGCGACACGTGCACGCCGGCGACGTTTTATTTCTATCGAAGTGGAAAAAGCACACATCCGCCATAATGAATTACTCAAGATTCGCGCCGCGTCTCACGAAGCGGATAATCGGCTTTACGGAGTCTCTTCATACTTCTGGTCCCACGCAGTATTGCTGACTGCAGATTGTTCCTTCGGTCTCCTCGGATTTACTTGAAATTCGCTCACGGGGAACGTGATTAATCGAATCGGATAGTACGGATCGAGTAAAGGAAATTTCTCGAATTCGGTTGACGAGGCCTGTTTTGGCCTCGCGCCATGTCGCACACGTCGTTGCTCATTAGTAACAGGATGGAGGTGGGTTGTCGTTGGAAAACGTTGGTAAACTTTCTGCATTAACACAAAGATATGAAATAGCGCATAAATCACGTACCACTCGCAAATGCGAGCGTAAGTAACCGAATAATGGATATTCGCGTCTCTGACGTAAGCTGGACACGTTGAGTCTCTCCTAGAAGCGAAAGACCGATCGTGTGCTAACTCTGTTTGACTATTCATAAGTACGAGTACTGTATTCCGTCGCAGTGTACGTCTCTGCGGATTATAATTTCGTCCCTGGACATATCTCCAGAGCGCGAAAATCTCGACAACGAAAATCGTGTTTAAATCCATCTCCATCCAATTCGGAATGTACGTGTTCGTATTTTTTATCGTTTTTGTTTAAATCAACGATACTTGTTGGGTAGCATGAGCGAAAAAAAAATTCTCGACCCGACTACAAGAGCCGTACTAAAAACGACTGACTTCAAGCGAGAGATTAATGAATCCCCGTATTAATGGACGCCCGAGTAGCTTTCGGCATTATCGACTAACGCTGCAATTGGCTCTTTCTCCCTCTCTTTCTCTCTCTCTCTCTCTCTCTCTCTCTCTCCCTCTCTCTTTACGAATGCATCTCGATACGCTTTCTCGTACGCTCGTATTATACATCGGACATCCTTTTCATGTGCCGCAGGTTTCAATTTGTCGCGAATTTAACGCGAATCGGAGACAGGACGAAAGGATCGATCGAGGTTTGTTTGCCGAAAGCTTGCGCGCGGAACCCCAGAGGCGGCCGCATCCGCCTCTCTCTAAATATGCGATGTAATACTGGATGCTGCGCTCTCCAACGATTTGCCATCGCTCACACGGTACCGCTTACACCTCGTTTACGTTGCGCAAACGCGTGGTTATCATTCGGGACAACACGCGATTTTCGCCTCAGCCCTACAGAGAATGTGGACAACGTGAATATGTGTGAATCCTCCCATGACAGATGAAGAGACGAATCATGAATCTTCCGATTCGAAAATATCTCGAACAAAATAACGGTGCATCAAACATGTTATTGTTCAAAAAAATATATCTATATATTTTAGATCATTATTTATCTGAGCAGAAAAACATTATTTTAGACTTTAGACGGGGTCTATTGTTTTATGTGAAAACATTGTTTATTGTGAAAACATTTAAAGAATCGGAATACATATATGTGTAAAATTCACGAATACGTCAAAATAGTATATAAATTATAAATAGAATTATAAATAGAATTTCATCCCGGAATTGAACACGAATTATAGATTGCCTAAAGTGAAGTTGACCCTTTATTTTAAAAACTTTTCATTAGTTAAAATTGAATTTTAATCCACTTTAGATAGTTTACAATTCATCAGGTTTCAGGATAGAATTCTATTTATATATATATTCTTATTTAATCTTGTTTATTTGATCGCTATTTTGTTCATTCGTATTAAATTTCTCTAATTATGCGCTTTTTTATATTTAGTAAAATTTAAATTATATATTTTTTCCTGTATAAACAATGTATGTGTATAATTTTTTTCAAAAGTTGAAAGAAACTCGTCCAAAACTGAGAGCTCCTATTTCAATTTAATTTCTTATCGAATTTAAATAAATAATAAAGATTCCTATTTTTATCGAGTCTATTTATATTTAATAAGACAGAGCGCATTTCGCAAATTTTATCGCGAACAGCGTTTAATTCCTGAATGGAATGAGATTTCGTATTTGGAGTATCGATAAAAGCTTGTATTGACAATAGGCGCGAGCAATACGTGTTATACGCTTTTTCAATAATTCCCAAGCGGATGTATAGTTAATCTTTGTAACTTGTACATTTGCTAGCACAGTACTAGCTTCGTGTTTGTCAGATTTGACTTTGAGATGAATATAATTTCTGTACTCTCGATAAATCATTCCAATTCGTAAGGATTCGAAATTGTCTCAAAAGCTAATTCATTTTTAACTCTTCCTAGAATTTAGGAATGTTTGTACGGTAACTGCATTGAGTTAATCTTCGCCTCATGAACATAGCACAAGAATTAAATTTGACTTACACTATCAAGTTACGAGCGCGCAAAGCAATCTGACAGAAAATCCATAATCTCCTCTTAGGAGTCGCTAATAGACAAAAATACATCCTTTATGAAATGTTCTGTTTGCGGATGTCAGCATCCGTCAGCGCGCAAAGCTTCGTATGAAGTGCCTGGCAGCTGTTCCAGTAGATCTTTAGTGTAGAAATACGATTCTGGATTGCCGGAGCGGTTCTCTTAGCCTTGGCCTTATTGAAATTAATCAAAATTCGCTCTATTAGGAACTGGTTACTCAGTCGAGCTTCAAATAGTTCCTTGATAGCTAGCCTCACATTTAGCTTCATACTGTTGCTCTATTTTAACTGAACACCGAGTAGTCCGATTAGTTGCGCAATAGAATATGCGTGGCGCACGTGTAATATTCGCACATCAATACTCCAATATTAGTAGATGTCTAAAGATGAACATTTGCCACATCGTTGCGTAGGAGTGACTCATCTACCGATTGCCGACGGTGCCTTTCCTTGTATTAGTAAAGTATTTGTTAAATTAATTTACGGCAAAGCCGGAGTTAGCAAAAGAGTCGCGAAATCAGATTCACGAGAATAGTAAGCAATGCTCACTGTATAACAATCACAATTGTCTTTGTAGGATCACGGTCTTGTATTATATGTATTACATGTATACTTGATACACAGTAAGCTCGTTTTCAAATCCGGCTTGAAAAACTAAATTCCTTTATGTTGAAAAATTCGCAATTTCCCACAGATTAAATTAGATGCAATCTCGAATATATCGAAAGATAACGACGAGCTCATAAAATCAAAAGCACTTGAATTTTTATTTTCAGATCTATCTTATACGAGGTGCGACTTATTTGCTGTATAGGAATGCTTCGCATTGAATGCTTCGAATCGGTTTTGATGTTTTCCGTTATTTATACGCATTTGCTTCACGCACTTGTTAGAATCAATAGATTACAGAACCTTTGAAAATGATCATGTATCTGGCATGAGCGAGAGTTCAAAATCCTATAAAAATTATATATTATACACATTTGCGACCGCTGTCGCGAATGTAAATGAACGAAGCTTCGAGAAACTGGAACTAAAGTTAATTACATGAAAATAATTGATTCAATGACGCATTGGATCTGTATTCTCACAAATTATTTTGAATAAAACTGATAATAAGATTAAAAATATTAATTTGCAATTGGTATTGTAATAACAATATTGGACTCCGCTGATATCAAATTGAAGAGTGAGAGGAGTACATAAACCACATTTGCATTTCATAATTAAAGTATCATCACTTTATGATCCCTTTATTTTTATTTTTGTAAATGTACGTATGTGTGTATTCGAAAGTTACGATAAAGCATTACGAAGTTTGTAACATCGTATGGCATTATTACCGCGAAAAGGACTAAGTCAGTCTTTGCTTGGCGTCCGCAGTTAAAGATTAACATAAGAAATACGCCGAAAACTTAGCTTTATATTCGCGCCGTTACTTATGCAAATGTTCGCGAAACTTATTAAAGCTCTCCTGCAGGCGTCAACATCAGGAAAGCCACTTCGCGTGCCTTATTGCAGGGAGACAAAACTTTGACAGTTATTATTAGAAGACGTATAGAAACGTGG
>Ga0157362_1000887_pt1 | contig 11450 bp, 7 predicted proteins | sample AttlaeALBM3_FD_111480 | JGI IMG/M metagenome (GOLD analysis project Ga0157362, IMG submission 111480) | Fungus gardens microbial communities from leaf cutter ant in Ribeirão Preto, State of São Paulo, Brazil - Atta laevigata ALBM3 | ecosystem: Host-associated > Fungi > Mycelium > Unclassified ... | reverse complement strand
TAAAAAATATAATAATGAGTTTTTTTACATACATCTTAAGATAAAATATTAATTAATAAAATAATATATTTTCTATGAAATAGAGTTTTATTACATGTTATAAAATTGAAAATTTAAAGTATACATTGCTATCAAAGCTAAATCTAAATCTTTTTAATGATTCAATTATGATATTAAATAAATATTTAATAATTTAATATATAATAAAATATTTAGTGGATTATGAATATCAAATTTGTTACTTTTAGTAATATGAGTATTGATTATTATTAAATAATTAATAAAAAATGTGACTATAAAAGTAAATGTGTATATAAAAGTTAAGAGTAAAATGCATATATCAAAATACATATGAAAATATAAAATGAATACATTTAAAAAGCTTAAAATTAATCTACTTTTCGTCAATCTTTTTTCTCTCCTGAGATATATTCATCTTAGCTGATGTCTCAGCAAGTGTTTCCGCTGTTTTTTCCGCTGTCCTTTGGCTTTGGATTTCCGGTGTTTTAACCCTTCGTAACTGACTTAGTGTCATTATATGTGTATATAACTCATCTGACGAGTTGACAGTATTGCATCTCTTTCCTCTTTACGCTGTCTGTTACTTTAGTGTCGTCGCTGGGTCTCCTTTCTTAAGTCCATTTTCTGAAGTTCGACAAATGACTGTTTATCTATCGCTCTGTGCTTCCTAGATTTATTAGATCTTTCTTGTTGAATAAAATTAGCGTATGAGAATGAAATATTTTTCGATTTCAGAGTTAGATTTACCTTCTTCAGTAAGATACAACAAAAGCTCCAGGCGAAATAAGTTTAGCCTAATTATTGAACCACGTAAATTCTGAGGATGGTAACTTACATGCAAGTCTAGCACTATAAGGGCTTGTTAAAAATAGCTCTTATAAATGCGCAGCTAAAGAGGATACAGTCTGGTACCTCATCTTAGAATGTCCAAAATTCGAGGCGCAAAGAGTGGCATTACGAAATATTGTTCTTTCTAACGAGTGAAAATTGCTTGAAGCGATGTCAGTCCCAGCGTTAAACGCTGAAGTATTTCAAATATTCGTCAATTTCTCTAAAGAAATACTGAAGCAACCTCAAAGAAAGAGGTCTAAACTCTAGAACTGTTCACCAGGGGCAGGCCGATGGCTCTGGAAATGATATGTGAAAGCTCAGCTGAAGTAAAGGAAGTCTACTTTTTATTATAGGAATATCCCTAACTGAGTTGTCCATAACTCATCACGCCGAATAGTTTAGGGAAAAATATGTTAACATTTTTATTACAGGGTCAGAGCGTGCATCTGGGTGCACGAGACGCAAATGAGCGTCTCCCTGAGGTTCCCCGTCAGCGCGAAGCGCTTCGAAGACTTAAAACTCGAGATGTCGCGGCAAAATTGCTTATTCTTGCAGAAATGTTTTGCAGAAATGCTCTGCTGGGTTTTTCCATCATCCTTCTCGGGACGGATTTGATAAATAGTGGAGTTAGTTAATTAGGCATGCCTCTGTGGGCGAGATGGAATGTATGCTCCGTCTTCGTAACGAAGTCGATTAACAACTATCCCTATCTACTGACAGATATAGCCACTCTTTGAATAGCAGAACGCTTTCGGAACGGTGAGTATATTAAAAATCTTATTCCCATATGTGCATGGTTCGATAGCGAAAGATACATAGTATTGAATAGCAAGGGCAAATGCGGCGGTTTTTAATGTTGTAGCAATAGCCTTGCTAAAACTATTAGCAAATACGTAATCGAACCATAAACTCCACCATAAACTGAAGTGCTTGAGCTCGCCTTGCTTGCCTCAGCTGGTCGGAACTCGATCTGATCACAACATTTCTAGGCGTACGTAGCTGCATTTCGAGAGCCGCAAGGCTCATGCGGACTTTACGGCCGGAAAACGTCTCGTTAGGAGACATATAGCATGCCCATCCGGTTCGCGCCAAACATGATTATATGTAAGAAGCGATCTAAGAGTGTTGAAACATCTCACTGCGTTGTGCTTTCTCTGTGATGAAGTGTGGATACGCTGATAGGCGCTCTATATTGCTCTGAATTTTGGTCATGTTCATGAGTACCCGTAAATCGCCCGAATGCTATGGCGAAGGTCACTATCCTTTGACCTGATCAAGTCAGATTTGAGAGCGCAGATTCACCAATTAAGAAATAATTAAGAGATAGAGGGATGAGGACCCCCTCCGATGGCAAAGGAAATATGTCGCGATATCTAGTGAAAGTGCAAGAGGTGAAAGCAACATGCCGCGAGCGATCTTAATTAAAGCCGAAGTAATACGCCGTAAGCGTCTTCTGATTTCGGTGGTAATCAGACAAAACAACAAGACCGCAAGCGGTCTTTTATTTATTTATTTACTTATTTATTTTATATTATTTTATTTTATTTTATTTGGTTTTATCTATCTTTTAAAGCAACATTCCGACTTCTGCGACTTTGGAAAGCAACACGCGGTGCGTGATGTTAAAACTCGGTCTCGTAAAGTATGCCGGGAAGATTTGGGAGAGATAGGGATAAAGTGAAGCTGTATATAAACTTTCGGCGCCTTTTTACCCTAAACCATCATGTAATAATACATATGTCGCCGTCTACTTGGCGAACCGGTTATGTATATTAGGCATATATATCACGTTATATAATCCTAAACAGTAAAAGCTCTAGATAATATGTAAGAGTCATGGCTATTGATGCACAACTTCGTTTAAAAATGACCTAGTTTCTTTCAGCTAAACCGAACTTTACGACCGAAACCAAGTTTTAGGTACGATAAAAACTCTGTAAATATGTTATACTTACTGGAACAGGAGGCAGATCCTTTAACGATAAGAGAACCGCATCTCGATACGGCCAGCGGAGCATCCACAGCAGATGATGTTAATGAGAAGCTAGATGTCTAGAGTTGATCAGAGGATGATGGGAAGCCGAAACTTAAAAAGACGATGAATTATTGATAAAAGAAAGAATTTAGAAATTTCAGGGAAAGGTCATAAAGTTTCATTTTATTTTATATAAAGATATATAATAATAATTTCATTTTTTGTAAAAATTAATAATAGAGTTATGATAAAAATATTACGAAAGAACCCACGAGAGTTTTTACGATAAGTAAAGCTTGATTAAATATATAATTCAGGTAATTTTTTTATATAAAAGTAGGTACGAAGGAATGTTGAAGAAAATACTTCCATAGTAAAACGTGACAAAACTAGAAAAAATATTGCGGAAAGTCTTAAGAGACTTCAAAAACGTTTTAGTAATAAATTTGATTTTATATAGAATATTAATAAAATAACGAGATCATAAATAATAGGACAGTTAAGCACTGACTAAGTAGTTAAAATTAATAAAATAATAATTATTAAAATACTTTTTATGGAAAGTTAAGTTTAATGTGAGTAATAAGTCAGAATTGATTTGAAAGCCAGCGGGCGTCATTTTATAAAAATTTTGTCAAATTCGATTTTAGCAAATTTAAGCATATCGAGCTTGACGATCATTGGCTGGTATACTTTAGAAATGTTAAGAAACATCCAAAGTTAAAGACGATGATTTACAGTTATTAAACAATAAAATAAAGTAAATTATAGTAAAATATACCTTTCGAAAAAGTTTTCGAGGTTTTTGGAAATAATTTTAATACATTCTAAAAGTCACACTTTTATGAAAAAGATATACCTAGATTGATGAGAATCAGTTTCTTTGCTTCTGAGAAAAAATATTATCACACAAATAAGTTCATTTTACATAATTACAAGCAACAACGTGTTATTTATGTTTTTAAGCTGTATAAAGTTTAGGTGTAACATAATGTTATTAAAACTGCATTAATCTCGGAAGCAGATTACTACAGGGAGCAGATATTCCAATGCACCATCATTAAATAAAATAATTAAATAAAATATAACTAGAGAAAAACTGTTATCAATACAAAATAGAAAAATATCTCGAATAAAGGGACATATGCAACTTTTTAAAATTTAAAAATTAACAACTGATACGTTGACTTTTCGGAAATCAATGATTTTCAGGTCAACTGTGAAATGACTGAATTGCCTAATTATTAATTGTTAAATGATTGAATTGCTTCATTTTTATTCTATTATATTGGTTGTAGCTATCAATATAACAGATATAATGCAAACATAATATTTTTATACAATGCTGTCATGTCCAGATTTCGATCTCCGAGACGCGGGGCGATAGGATATATTGATCTCTCGATTCGTGCTGCAATGTTCATCCGGAATAGTCGAGGATGGAAAGAGGGGAAATGAAATAAAAAGAAAAAGAAAAAAACAAAGACAAGATCCTCATCTCCGACGAGATGATCCCTTTTATTCTGCGCTAAGATTTCTTAATTATACGGATCGCCCGGTTTCGAACTTCATGATGCATGGATTCGGATAAATCTACGACGGGCCCGAAAACGCACGGATCAAATTCCTCGAAGCGGTGGTATTCGCGCACCAGACTCCTATAAGCGGCTCACTCAGCGACATCCGTTGCTCCTGCGAACATCGCTATCATTTTAAACTTTGTGCTCGCGTAGCGAGTCACGCAGCCTCACAGAGTCGCTATTGCTGGGGAGCTTGTTAGAAAGAGTGAGCTGTGCTCTCAGATGAGGGAGCCGCAAGGTAGCAGGAGGAGGCCGGTATCTCTTTTCCTTTGCGGGGGGTGATTGAAGTTGGGATGAGCGGGGATTTGATTCGAGGTGGAGCGGTGGAGGAGCTCTAGAGGAGTTCTTGCGTCCCCGCTCAGATAATCACCGATGCTCCGTTTCGAGCTCTCAGGTTAAGGAAAGGAGTGTCCCAAGCATTAGCGAGTATTCAAGAACGCCGGAATATGAGGAGACGGCGAATAGCGCATTATAACAGAGAGAATTGTAGGTGATAGATCATCGCTCGGGGAGTCGGTGACATAGAAGGGTGCACTAAGGAGCGAGCCGTGGAAACGCGTTCTGTATTAAGCTTGGCACTTTCATGCACTGATACTTAAGAACATCATAGATAAGACACGTAACACTTACACGTAGCACTTCAGGCATGACGAGATGTAAAAGAGAAAAGAAAAAAGATAGAAAATTAACTAAGTTATTATATTGGCATAGCCTTGATAAACTGTATCAAGGCTACTTGATTCTCGAAATATATAAAGACAAATGAATTAAAACTAATTACAATTGAATAATTACTATTCACTCTAACTTTACAGTATAATGCTCGCGATAATAACAAAGAAGATGGAAATATCATTAGAGTCTAATATAAAAGGTTCACGGCCTTACGCGGCGCGCGCGATGGTAGTTTATAGTGACCGATTCGACTACCTTGCGGAAAATTTATCTCAGTGAACTTTGACAAAAGCGGCTAAAAACGAAGTGCGCCCGTCTTGGATAAGGACTTCGTTTATATACAATTTAGATCTATGACGTCTCGTGGGCAAGGGAGCGAACCAATTTTCGGCTCCAGCGGAAACAATGTTCTAGAACATTCTATAAATTTTTAATTTATGTGATTTTTCCTTAATTAATGCAGTTTTTTGATCAGGTGAGGGGCCACTTTTGATTAGGCGGCAAAAAGAGAGATATAGTCATCTACAATATATTAACGGCACGGAGGTACACTGTGACAGCGAAAGTCGCAGTCGATGCGTTGGAAAACCCATGAGGGGGGCAGTGTAAAGATCCGTAAGAAGTTCAGAGCGGAATGCTAATGGCATTGAAACACGGAAGTCGTTGATGTAATCGAACTAGTAATCGAGTTGGCTAAGAATTTGTCATCCCATTGGCATTGGAGAGACCATAATCGCTGCATAAGAATTTTGGCGGTAATAACTCATCCTAAAGGATCGAAAAACTTAGCGATGGTTGACAGAATGGCTCGTTTGTTGCATTTGGATGATGACGGAACGATCACGCGGAATTGAAAGATATCTAACTCTAAGATATCTATCTCTGTAATCTTAGGATATTCTTTCATTATTCTTAAGACTTTAAGAATAATATTATTCTTAAAGGTGCTCGTCTTGAAGAACCTTATGAGTGCCAGTATTTTACAGCACGGTTTGGAATTCACAGAGAACTTCGGGGATTAGTAGTAGAGTAGTAGTCTTGTAGTTTTTAAACAGAATATATTTAACTTCACACATAACAAGTGGTTATTTATTATAATCTTACTTAGCACTTTCCACGTCGGTAGGTTTCGTTTAAACGACAGACGAAGTAACATAAGTTATTCTCCTTAAATTTCTGATCCGCGATCGCGTTCGCTTATATTCTATATTTTTCATCCTTGAGTGTTTCGTGCTGGCCCATCAGCGTTCCGCGTATCGGGCGAGGACAGCTTCCGAGTCCGTATTTCTTAAGTAAACAATTTATATTCGCTCAGGGTCTTCTTTTATATTCATTATTTAAAAGTAATTTTAAGTATATTAAATAAATCGATTTTGATAATCATTTATTTAATTGTTTATATTTTTTACACGTTCGTGATGCAACATTACTTGTGCAATTAGCACTTGTAACATTGGATAAACTATGATCCGCGGGATCGAGCTCGGATAGTTGCTCGCCCATTTTCGAAAACGAAAACCTCCTTTCTTTAGTAACTCGATTAATTGATCGCGTGTTTGACGAACAAGAATCTGATCGTCTGCACCAAAAGCGCAATCGTCAACGTATGTACTGATTAAAACCGTAAAACGGGAACCGCGAGCAAATTCCGCGGAAAATTCGGTACTTTCATCATCTACAAATTGATCTAAAACCCGAAGGACTAAGAAGAGAACGGTGGTTGTGCCGTAGGTAACGATAAGAAGGCGGTAATCCGTGAGCGATCCACCAGGGGTAGGTTGCCACACAATGCTCTGTTAGTGTCTCGGGAATCAACTAAGGTTTGCCGATACATTTTGGCAATAAACACATAATAGTATTGACGCCATTGCATTAGGATAGTAGCTAAAGCCCTTTGAAGTTTAGGGCCAATGTGCATATGGTCGTTCAACAATGTTTGATATGCGGCATGAAGACTACTCGTAGGCGGGTGCACTGCTGTCACGTAAGACAGCGTGATGGAATATAATAAGTTTGCTTTGGTTTGACAATTTCTGTCAGTGGACTTTTGGTCATATGAACGAGTGTTTCGTACTCTGCGAGAAATTCGCGGTACTCGGAAGCGTTAATTGAGTCTCAAAATAAGCGTTGTTCCAAGCGGCGAAAGCTCGAAACAGCAATAAAGCGCTTATCGAGATGGATAGTCTTTAATGGTAATCGGACAATATAGTATCCTTTCTGTGTACAGGAATGTGTGGTTCGGAATTGCTCGTCGTACTCCTCAGGGTTCCGAGAAGCTTTCTGAGACACTTCCTCAATCTCTCAAAAGCGACGAAGATCGCGATCAAAAGTTTCAAGAACAACTCCGTGATGCGCCAATGCGGAAATTGACTCAGTAGTTGGAAACGAAGCTATTGGTCCGGAAAGAATCCCGCCGAGAATATTTTGCGCGATAGGCTTATGTTCGGAACCTTTTCAAACACCGCTGAAAACGAGATCGGCACCGATTATATGTTTAATCGACATATAATGTCGATTAAATCCGAACATGGGGTCACGATTGGCAAGTTCGAGTCCGGCGACGAGTTTCCAATGGTATACGATATTTACTTGAGTCGGTAAATATTTCGTTAATCGAAGTATAAACGCAGTGTATCGTAATATAGGCAGGTCCGTCGCGAAATGCCGAAATAATAGTAATTTGGATAGCGTAATGAACTGCATTTCACTAATGCCGGAAAATGGAGCGATTAATTCTTGAAAGGCATAGGCGTTGAGCGACTTCGGAGATAAATGTAGAGACAGATCTTTGATCCAAGAGCGCGCGAACAATAACAAAACGTTCATGAGGCAAATAAACTCGCACGCGCGCGGGCGTGCAAGATTTTGAAGCTCGGCGCTACGGTTTTCGCTAACAAGTACGATGGCGGTTATATTCTCACTACTCGTAGGTGCGGACGTCGATGATTGCTTAATGTCGACATGCTTAATGGAATTATCAAAATGTAACAATATGTGATGCCGTTTACTACACTGTCGACACGCGCGAGAATTTGTACAAACTTTCATAGCATGCTTCGTACTGAAATAGTTCAGCTTTCTGGTTTTTAATGAATTCAAAATGTTGATGGAGTTTGCTTAAGGAACATAGAATATTGATACAATAGATAGTTCGCTTTACATAATGGGCACAAAAACGGAACAGTAGACGCGATATGTAAGACGAGAGTTTTCCTTTTACAGGTCGTCTTCTCCATTGCATTCGCGGATGCGTAGAACGCGCGAATGCGAGATGAGAGAAATTAATCAAGTTCGCGATAACACGGGTAATCTACAGTATTGCCGAGTTTAAGTTCCCAAGCTTTTTGCGATAACTTATCGAGTTTTATGCAACTAGAAAAACAAGCCAATCATCTCAATGTTCAGTTGTGCAACCGAGATTGCTCAGAACTTGTATCGCTTTATTTGATCGTGAAGTGCGAATATCGTTGGAGGTTTCTGTCGTGAGCGATGGTAAATTGAAAAACGATTATAAATATATCATAATAAGGTAACGTTTATTATCGTATGGAAAACGAGAATATTCCACGCGATAATGAAATTATCATTGGTTACCGCGAGATGGGCAAGAGCGTTATTTGCATCCCTCTTTACACACGAATACAAATAATTCATGCGCTCGCATTCATTAAATTCTGATCATCATGGATCATCGATTTAAATTTATCACGAAAGCTTTCCCATTTGTCGAAACTCCCATTGAAGGTCGGCAGGTTGATCCTCGGAAGATGCGACGATGATCGAAACGAGTTATTAAGACTACTTACGTCATGTGCAACAGGTTGGGGATCGCGCATTTCGTGACAGTCCAGTCACCTCAGCATATAGTCAGTAATTTCGTGGAAATAGTCCTCACACGTCAGGAAGTAATTCTGGATGAAGTACGCATGGGTTGCCTTCAGTTTCTCGTTCGCAGTTAGCGTAATTTTGCAATCCAGCTCTTGGCATCAGATGAAAGTCTCATTGAAGATTGCGAGGCGTTGCCGCGTCACCTATGTACGTGTCACTTTGGTTTATCCCAGCTTCTTAAAATTAATGAGAGATATGGCCCCCATCTGCTGGTTCTGCATACTTATCAGTTCGAGAGACGATATAATTTCCAATGAAAAGGCACGATTCGGAACGTTCGAGAGTCAATAACTTACTTTGGCATGATCCGGTTCGAAGGACCAAAATATGTTTGTTTATGACGCTGGTGTTACCTTGTATGGAAGGCTCTTTCGCTAAGGCGTGTGATAACAACTCTCTTTGTAACAATTCGAAATTTATTGTTGAGTCGAATTAAGATTTATTTGAAGCGGGCGGTAAGCTACGAAATTCGATAATTAATGCGTTCAGTAAGAAGCTTGCACAGATAATTCGCACTTGGTACAACGTCGAGTAATTTCTCACAACTGTTCGAAGAAAGTATATTGCGAGCAGTAATGAGGCAAATCTCGTCGGAAACGCAGGTAATTCTCGCGCACTGATGCCCTCGCGGTACTCGTATAGAGTAACATTACATATATAAAAGGCAGCGTTAATGCGCAAAGGAGCTTCGTTCGATGTGATTCGCACTTGATAATTAGAGAAAAAGTGTTACGAATAATGAATAGATGATCCATATTGATAAAGATCGGGAAGCGAACTAACTTCTCGCACGCGTGTGCGCAATCGTCACCTTTTCGAGTGGCGGGCAAGGGGGGGGGGGGTCGCGTGCCATCTAAGATAGACAGTGATTAGAACAAGAGCGAGATACACACATGTTTTGAACGAAATGTTGGTCGCAGGCATGTTTGAATAGGCATGTTTGAATAGGTATCTATGAGCCGTTTACTTGCCATTCCCGAGAATATATTGAAATTAACGATGATTTCGGAACACTATTGATTTATATTATATTAAGTGAACTATCAATAACTGTACTTGATATAAATTATGTTGATGGAATAAAAAAATTATAAAAATCTAAGTCACAGAATATGTAAAATTTAGGGATGTCCAGGTGTAGCAATTTAGACAGATTGATGATATATGAATATACATTACGTTCTCCACAAAGGATTATAATAATTCAATTTGCGAAGAGTGGAGAGAAAATTGATATGAATGCCATGTTAAGAAGAAGTGATACGTAAAATTTGCGAAGTTTTATGACATTAAAAAGGACCTAATGTAAAAAGGTCAAAACTGTATGTATTTTTTACTTTATTGCTATTTTAGGATAAACATTATATAGCATGAAAACTGGCTTCTTTACCTTTTTATATAATCATTGTTTAAAAATTGTTATTGAGCGAATCTCGCGTTAAAAGATACAGAGAACTCTTCGTTTTGTTGAAAGAAAGCAGGAACTCTAATCAGAACTATTGTATATAAAAATTGACTTTTCAAAAATATTTAATTTTTTTTTTATTCTTCAAAATTTTTTGCATCAAGAATTCTGAGTATTGACAAAATGAAACTATTGGACCGCTCAGAACTATTCAATCTCAATTTTTGATAAAAAGTTAGTACCCTATTTTTTAAAAATTATTAAAGAATAGTTATTAAGTAAAATTTTTGTCATAAATTATATAAAACTCTTCAAAAGGAAATGGAAATTCTAATCAGAACTTCTGAATACTATAACAGGGGTGCTAATTTCACATACCTCCAGATATTTTATTTCTCTGGTACCCTCCGGCTGTACGCCGATGGACATTCCTCAAACCGTCACCTATGGATGGGGGACCAGCAATCCCAAATGGGGTTGAGGTAATAAAATAGTTTTTCTATTTTAATTGGCCGATTTGTTTATTATTTATGTGTTATACTCGTTTTTACTAAAATCAATTAATTTCAACTTTGATTTAATGGTTTAAACCATGAACATATTTTAACAGACTGATAATTGAGAGCAAAAATTAAGACGCAGCGTTGTACGTTAACAATGTATTTCAAAGATCATTTTATACAAATATGACGAAATCGGATATTTCAACGCAGTTCGAGCCATCCTCAGCGATGTCCAAATAACATTAAAAATTATTCACAATAAGATCCAAGCCCGTAGCTAAGAGAGCTTCCTCAAATTCAAACTTGCGAAGCATCATTGTCAATTAGTTGAATAACTAATTGATAACTAAAGAAACAATAATTAAGACAACGACAGAATGTCCAAGCATAGAATTATAAAAGAACTCACTCACTGCGAACCATGATTCAAATATCAAAAACGCATGAATAAAGATAGATCGTTGAGAGAATCGTATCGAGCAAATATCAATGTTCAAATGAAAATAATGTATAAAATATATAAGGAGCATTATATCATATCAAAACAAACAGATGTCAAGACAGAGTCGAAC
>Ga0157362_1000885_pt1 | contig 11460 bp, 11 predicted proteins | sample AttlaeALBM3_FD_111480 | JGI IMG/M metagenome (GOLD analysis project Ga0157362, IMG submission 111480) | Fungus gardens microbial communities from leaf cutter ant in Ribeirão Preto, State of São Paulo, Brazil - Atta laevigata ALBM3 | ecosystem: Host-associated > Fungi > Mycelium > Unclassified ... | reverse complement strand
CCCCCTCCTCCCCGGCCCCGGGGGGGTCCCCGGGGGGGGGCGGGGCGGGGGGGGGGGGGGGGGGTTGGGGGGGGGGGGGGGGCGTGGGGCATGGTTCCGCCGCCTCGCAATATTGTGCGATCCCCGGTGCTGCCGAAGCACCACGGGCCGGCCCGGAGAGCCACAACAGGCCCACCGCCATGATCGCCGCCAACGACCCGGCCGTGAACCCGCGGGAACGTTTCGTCCGGCCCGGCAGCCAGTTCATTGCCGATCGCCTCCCGCGGGCGCAGAAATCTGTCCGGTCAGCCCAGCGCCTTCGGGTCCTGCGCGCTGGGCGGAACGAAGAATCGGACCCGGACCACCCAGCCCTGATCCACCGCCACGATCCGCCGGTCCAGCACACAGGGCGAGGCAGCGCCCCGCCGGGGGTGAGTCCGGCTCACGCGGACGCAGTCGGGCAGCACGCCGACGAATTCCCCCTCCTGTTCCCCGAGCTCAAAGCCGGCGCGGGTACGGAAGCGGTACGGGGCCTCGAAGCAGACCTGCTGTTGCGCCGCAGCGGCCCGCGCCTCGGGCCGCGGCATCACGTTTTTGAGGGTGAACACCCCGATCTTGCGGAAGTCGGCGCCATCGGCCGGGACCCGGAAGCCGAACAGCACCCAGTCGATGAACGTCGCCTCGTAACCGGGGCAGTGCGGCTTGGCCCCGCCCCCGTTCCGGGTGCCGAACAGGACCGGGGCGTTGCCGGCACCGATCGAGGCCGCGGTGAACGACCCCCCGCCCTGGGCGGCGTTTATGTCCGCCTGAGCGTCCGCCAGCTGGACGGTCACCGTACAGCTGCCACTGCAGACGGCGGTGCTGGTGTTGGCATTCGGATTGGTGTTTGGGTTCGGATCGTTGCTGCCCTCGCTACCCGAGCCCGAGTGGTGCGCCGGGGGCGGCGGGGGCGGCGGAAGTGGCGGCGGCGGCGGGGGCGGGCAAGGTGGTTCCCACTCACCGCCGCAAGACAGTTCGACCCCGGTCACCCCGGAAGGCCCACGGGCCGAGGTGCCTTCGGCACCGGCCGGCGCGGGAAGCAAAGCCAGGCCCACCATCGCGATCACCGCCGAGGATGCGATCGTGAGCCCGCGGGAAGGCTTCGTCCGGCCCCGCAACCAGTTCATTGCCGAACTCCCTCCGCCCGTCCGCGCGTGGTGAGGACGCCAGCGGACGCGCGACATCCTCGGGCAGGCGGGCCCCGCGATCCGGCAGGCGCGCCGGACGGACGTCCGGCGGGGCGGACGCCGTATTGACGTCCGCCCCGCCGTGGGAGAGAAGACCGTGGGTTACTTCAACGTGTGCGATCGCCTCGGGTACGGGCTCACTTCCACGTGTTCCCTCCGGTCACTGCGTGACCGTCGGTCAACGTGTTCGTTCGGCTCCGCAGAGAGCGAGCAAGCTCGCTCTCTGCGCTCGCCTCACTTCCACGTGTTGATGACGAACTCATTCGGGTCCGGCTCGAAACCGGACGGGGAGCCGTCGGGGTTCGCGACTGTGTGTGCGGACGTGTACTTGTACATGAACTCGCGGCCCTGGCCGTAGTCGTGGCTCCAGTTACTGCCGTACCGCTCGGGGCCGGTGTAGGCGAACCGTTGGTCGAGCGAGGCATCGGCCTTCCACACGGTGCCGTTGCCCAGCTGGGCCCTCAGCCGGTCCCGGGTCAAATTGGGTCCCACCTCCTTGGCGGCCTGCGCGAAGATGTTCACCGCGACGTAGCCGGCCTGCACGATGTGGTGGTTCATGCCGCGGTTGCCCGGCGTGTACTTGTTCATGGCGGCCATCAACTCCGGACCCCACATCTTGTACGTGGTGTTGGTCCAGTAACGACCGGCCGGCCACTCGCCGAACAGGGAGCCGAGCACCTCGGCCGCCAGATGGTTCCCGGAGATGCCCTTCGGCGGGTAGTAGCCCTGCTGCCGGGCCTCGATCATGAATTTCACCATCGTGGCCGGGTTGATCACGTAGTGGATGATGTGCTCGGGGTTTGCCGCGCGCATCGACAACACCGTCGCCGACATCGAGACCTCGGAGATGGACAGGTCGGACCGCTTGACCAACTTGGCCCCCGAGGCATTCATGATCTTGGTGACCTCGTCGCAGGCCAGCTGCATTTCCGGGGACGTCAGGCAAACCAACCCGTAGGTCCGCGGCTTGATGACGTTGGCCGCCCAGTGCGCCCCGGCCATGGCCTCGTGAATCATCGACATGTGGGTGGGGAACATGAACGGGTCCTGCCACTCGGTCTGCGAGTACGCCCAGGCCCCGATATACGGCAGGTGGAACTGCTTGAGGTCGTCGTGGATCGAGGCGGTCGCCCAGTCGATCGCGGTGATCAACGAGAAGATGTGGTCCTCGCCGGCCAACTTCTTGATGCACGACTTGGCGCGGGAGACCTCACCCGGGCCGTCGTCGCAGTCGGTAATGGTCAGGCGCCGGCCGAGCACGCCACCCCGGTCATTGATGACACTGGTTGAGGCCAAGTTCCCCCGCACGACCGGCAGCACCAGCACGTTCCCCAACGCCAGGCCGTGCATCGATACCGAGCCGAGCTTGATCGCGTCCTTGCTCACCCCGATGTCGGTGGCCCCGCCCTTCGCGGCGTAGGCCTGCTGATCGGCCGGTTGGGTGACTGGATCCGCGGCGGTCTTCGCACCCGCGGGCGTCACGACGGCCGCGCCCTTCGGGGTGGTGACCTCGATCTTCTTGGCGGTCCTTGGGGCCGCGGCGGACACCCCGGACTTGGTTTCGGCCGATGTCCCCGCGGCCGCGGCAGCGGCCGGTGCAACCTCGGTCGAGGGGGCAGTCGCAGTTGACTGATTGTTCTGCGCGGCGGACTCCGATCCGGTCTGGACCGCGGAGGAGGCGCCCGTTAGGCCTGATCCGCCGCCGCAGGCGCTGATCAACAGGCCCGCGGCGACGATCGGTGGCAGAGATTTGCACAATACGGTGATGGTTCGTTTCACCTTGATTCCTTACCGTCGGGACGTCGGTCGCATAGGCAGCGGGCTTGCCGGTAAATAAATTATTTATGCGTGCATACTAACGCTCTGACATTATGCGTTGTTGCATATACCTGTCAAGTCATTGGATTTCCTGATCGGGCGGCGGCAAAAGTGCCCACGCGTCATCGCCGTTGCTCAATGTCACTTCGACGTGACCACCACCGGCGGCCCGGATCATGAACCAAATCGCGCGGGCCAGATGCGGGACGCGGCGGCCGTCCAACCCGGCGGCCCTCAGCTGCAACTCGACGAGCTCGTCCCGACCGCCGGCGCTGGTCGGCACCGCGGCCGAGCGTCGTCGGCGCTCCGCCTCGATTACCTGCCGCACACCCTGCGCGTACCAGCCCGACCCCTGCCGGGGTGTCGGCACTCCCTCGCGGTTGAGCTGGTCCGCTATGCGCGCCAGACTCCAGCCGGCATCTCGCCACTCGAGCATCCGCGAACGTACGGCCGCCGGAACGGACGTGGTCCTGCCGCGTGGGGGCATTGACACCTCGGGCGAAGGCGCATCAATCAGAGCTGGTGGACGTCCTCCTCCGTGAACAGGACGGTCGGGGGACCGCCGGTGGAAATTCCGAACGCATGGCCTGCGACCGCCTGGCCGTCCGGCGTGCCCAGGAATCCCTGCAGCGCCTCGATCGATGGCGCCCAGACCTCGGCCATCAGGTAATACGGTGACTCACCGGCCGCGGCGGCCTTGATGTGCGTGACCACCAATTTCATGCCCTTGAGCTTTTCCCGGCACAGCGGTATGTGTTCGGCCGCATATGCCTTATCGAATTGTTCGGCATCGATCGGCTGGGGATAGAGGACAACCAATTTGCTCACACTGCGCTCCTGGAGTCGGCCGCGTCGAGGTCGGTCAGATCATTGCGACGACGGATTTGGTTTGGGTGTAGGACTGCAGAACCTCGTGGCCGAACTCGCGGCCCCAGCCGGATTGCTTGTAGCCGCCGAAGGGCAGCGACGCGTCGAGGACGTTGAAGCAGTTGATCCAGACGGTGCCGGCCTGCAGCGCCTTGGCCACGCGGTGGGCCTTCGAGATATCACTGGTCCAGATGCCTGCGGACAGGCCGTAGATGGAGTCGTTGGCGACCTCGACGATGTCGGCGACGTCGCCGAAGCGGTCGGCCACCACGACCGGTCCGAAGATCTCCTCCCGCACCACGGCCATTTCCGGGCGGGTGTTGGTCAGCACGGTCGGGGAGTAGAAGAATCCCTCGCCGCCGATTCCGGCGCCGCCGGCCGCGGCGATCGCCCCGTCGGCCAAACCGCCGGCGACGTATCCGGACACCCGCTCCAACTGTTCGGCCGAGACCAGCGGGCCCATTACCGTTTCCGGCGCCCGGCCGTCGCCGACCTTGATCGCCCCGGCGATCCTCGAGACTCCGTCGATCACCTGCTCGTAAACCCGGTCCTGCACGTACAACCGGGATCCGGCGCAGCAGACCTGGCCCTGGTTGAAGAAGATGGCATTCGCGGCCCCCTCGATGGCCGCCGGGATGTCGGCGTCGGCGAAGATCACGTTCGGTGCCTTGCCCCCGAGCTCCAGCGACACCTTCTTCAGATTGCCCCGCGCCGCGTCGACGATCAGCTTGCCGACCTCGGTCGACCCGGTGAAGCCGATCTTGTCCACCCCATCGTGCGCGGCCAGCGGGGCACCGGCCGTCTCCCCGTGCCCGGTGAGGATGTTCGCCACCCCCGCGGGCAGCCCCGCCTGGTCGAGCAGCTCGGCCAAATACAGCGCGGACAACGGGGTCTGCTCAGCGGGCTTCAGCACGGCGGTGTTGCCGCACGCCAGCGCCGGGGCCATCTTCCAGGCGCACATCATCAACGGGAAGTTCCACGGGATGATCAACCCGACCACGCCGAGTGCCTCGCGCATCGTGTAGGCGTGGAAGGTGGCCCCGGGCGCGTACGGCGTGGAGAGCGTGAGCGTGTTGCCCTCCAGCTTCGTGCACCAGCCCGCCATGTATCGGAACACGTCGGCCGCCACCGCGACGTCGACGAACTGTGCCTGGGGCTTGGGTTTGCCGTTGTCCAAAGACTCCAGCTCGGCCAGCGTCTCGGCGTGGTCCTCGATCAGGTCGGCGATGCGCCAGAGGATCCTCGAGCGCTGGGACGGGGTCAGCGAGCTCCACTCCCCCTCATATGCCGCCCGGGCCGCCGCCACCGCCGCGTCCACGTCCTCGGCCTGCGCATCCGCAACGGTGGCCAGCACCCGACCGGTCGCCGGGTTCGGGGTGGTGAACGTCTTGCCCGACAGCGCGGAACGCCATTCGTTGTTGATGAACAACTTGCCCTCGTTGGCGAGGAAATCGTTGACGCGCTTGTTCGCGCTGATCTCGGTCACGGGCCCTCCAGGTCCGGATGTCTTGGTGTGAACCGGGTGTCGGGGCGCCGGTCGACAGCGCCGGGGGGACGACACTCATCGACTCGAACTATCTATGCATACATACAGATTTGTCAACCGCTCGACGGCCACTCCACCACAGTTGGTGGATCTGTATGTGTACATACACTCGTACTGCCGTGGCGCGAGCCGGGACCTCGCGCCACGGTTGGGCGCCCGGGATCGGAATTGGCTGTGCATCGATCAGGTTTCACCGGACGACACGCTCGATGCGAGACAGATTGGACCAGTCGTGGCCGACGCGGACGTGCACTACTACTTCGACCCGGTTTGCCAGTTCGCTTGGATGACGAGCAAGTGGGTTCGGCAGGTCATGGCGCAGCGAAGCTACTCGGTGGAATGGCGGCTGTTCTCGCTGCGCGTGCTCAACGAGGACGTCGACTACGCGGCCCGCTTCCCACCCGAGTACGAGGCGGCGCACAACGCGGGCCTGCGCATGTTGCGGGTGGCCGCGCGCGCCCGCGCCGAGCACGGACCCGCGGTCCTCGACCGCCTGCAGACCGCATTCGGGGCGCACATATTCGACCGACCCCCGTGGCGGGATGTCGACGAGCGCACGGCAACCGTCGGACATCCGGAGCACGTGGCCGCGATCCTCGCCCACGCGGGCCTGCCCGCGCGGCTGGTCGAGGCCCTCGACGAGGAGTCGCTGGACGAGGAGATCCGCGCCGAGACCAAACAGGCCTGTTCGTTGACCGGACGAGACGTGGGCACGCCGATCCTGCACGTGCATCCCCCCGGCGGGACCGCGTTCTTCGGACCGGTGATCAGCCGGCAGCCCTCGCCCGAGCAGGCGGTGGAGCTGTGGGATCACGTCCTGGCCCTGACCCAGTTCCCCGGCTTCGCCGAGCTGAAGCGCAGCCTGCGTGAGCGCCCCCAGCTCCAGGTCTTCGGCGTCCCCACCACCGAGGTCGGCGAGGTTGAGGAGTGGTACGCCGGCAGCCGTCGACTGCCGACGCCTACGGCGGGACGTGCCGGTCGAGGTAGCTGACAACGAGCGCGGTGAGCTCGTCCAGGACCAGGTTCCGATCGAACCCGGGCCGGTCGAGGGCATAGCGGATCGTCACGTGTTCGACGGCCCGGACCAGGATCCAGGCCACCGCCTCGACCGAGGCGTCGCTGAGCTCGGGTTGTCCGGCCGCCAGCGCGGTGGCCATCAGCTCGTCGATGCGGTGGGCGAAACGTGCCCGGCGGCCGCCCTCGCTTCGCGGCAGCTGTTCCACCAGGGCGCTCAGGAGCCGGGGGTTCTCATCGAACGCGTCGAGCATCGCGACCAGTACCCCGCGCACGCTCTCCGGCGACATGGACCGGGCCAGAGCGGCGACGAACGCGCGTGAGACACGAGCTTCGAGCCGGTCGGCGTATCGATCCAGAACCTGGTCGAGGATCGCGGCCTTGTTCGGGAAGTACTGGTAGAGCGAGCCGGGACTGATCCCGGCCCGGGCGGCGATGTGATTGGTGGACGCGCCGTCGTATCCACGTTCGGCCAACACCGCCTCGCCTGCGGCAACGATCCGCTCGACCATGGCCACCGAACGTTGCTGACGCGGCTCGCGGCGGGCTGCCGGCCGGGGGTGCGCGACCATCGGCCGTCAAAACGCGAATTGAACGCGAGCATTTACTCGTGTCAGCATGAGCGCATGCTCGCAGAAGTGGTGGGTCACGGCAAGACGGCGAAGCCGGACCCGGGGCCGGTCCATCCCCGGCGGTTCGCCGCGGCGCCGGAGCGCAACGCGCGACTGAGCCGCAAGTTGCGGCTCATCGCCGGGGTCGGGACCGTCGATGAGGAGCTGCTCGATCAGATCGGTCGCGGGATGTTCGCGCGCGACGAGTTGGGGGCGCGGCTGGTGGCGGCGATGCGTCGTGATCCCGGGGATCCGCAGCGGGTGACCATGGGTCAGTTCAATCGGGCGCTGGCGGAGGGAATCGAACCGCTGCCGGGGGTTCCGACGGCACTGCGCGAGTTCTTCACCGCGATCGATCGGACTCCCGACTGGGTGGATTTCGATCTGCTGGAGCGCGGTGCCCGGGTCTATCGCCGCCTGGGGCGCAGCCGCTTCGACGTGTTGCTGCAGCTCTCGCTGATCGGCGGCTACCGGTTCGGAGGTCCGGCCGATCTTCTGGTTGCCACTGGCGGGCTTACCGGCGCGGGGGCGATGCGTCGGGCCGGCGAGACGCAGAAGTGGGCCATCGCGGTCGGCGTGCCCGGCGGGATGCGTCGGGATGGCGAGGGGTTCCGGCTGACCGTGCACGTGCCTCTGATGCACGCGCTGATCAACGATCGGTTCGCCGGCAACGGTCGCTGGGATGTCGAGCAGTGGGGCCTGCCGATCAACCAGAGCGATCAGGCGGGGACCCTCGGCCTGTTCAACAGCACGCTCCTGCTCGGCGCCCGCTTCCTCGGCCACCTGGTCATGCGGGAGGACTCGCTGGCGCTGATGCACCTTTGGAAGTACGTGGGCTGGCTGATGGGCGTCGATGAGCGCTGGCTGTTCGACACGGAGCGGGAGCAGAACCGGTTCAACTACCACGTCATCCAGGCCCAGACCAATGTGACCCCGGCCGGGCCCGTGTTGGCCCGGGCCCTCGTCGACGGCCACTTCGCCCGCCACCACGGTCGCCTCGGCCGGATTCGCGGCCATTACGAACAACAACGCCTGCTGAGCATGCTGCGCTACTTCCTCGGTAAGCAGGGCATGCGCGACCTGCAACTGCCGGTGCCTCCCCCCTGGGCGGTGCCACCGGTCATCGTCAAGAACCTGCTCGGTTCGGTTGTGGGCCGCACCGGTGTGGGCCGTCGGTACCTCGAAGGGGTCGGCGACCGGGTCGCCGAGCGTGAGCTCGGGCTGAACTTCGGGGGCCAACCGGCCCGGATCGGCGCGCTGCCGAGCTAGCTCGTGTGCTCGGCGTCACCGCGGTAAACGCGACCATCGGGGAACATGGCCCCATGTGGACCGATACCGAGGTGACCCGTCGCTGCGGAATCAGCCTGCCGATCGTGCAGGCACCCCTGGGCGGCGGGCCGGGCACGCCGGAACTGACGGCCGCCGTGAGCGCGGCGGGTGGGCTGGGCTTTCTCGGCCCGGGCTACCTGACCCCACCTCAGATTCGGGACTCGGTGGTCCGGGTGCGGGAACTCACCGACCGACCGTTCGGGGCCAACCTGTTCCTGCCCGAGGCCGCCCGCCCGGTCAGCGAAGCCGCGCTCGAGGCGGCCCGCCGCGCGCTCGCACCGTTCCGCGAGGACGTCGGGCTGCCGGGCCCCGCGCCGGGGATCGATCTCGCCCCGCCGGACTTCGACGCACAGCTCGAGGTCCTCCTCGGCGAGCGCGTCCCGCTGATCGGGTTCACCTTCGGGGTGCCCGGACCCGGGATCGTCGAGGCGGTGCACGCCATCGGATCACTGGTGATCGGCACGGCAACCACACCGGCCGAGGGTCGGGTGCTGTGCGACGCGGGCGTCGATCTGGTCGTGGCCCAGGGCGCGGAAGCCGGCGGGCACCGGGGGACATTCCTGCCCGGCGGCGAACCGATCGGCCTCATCGCGTTGGTCCCCGCCCTCGTCGACGCCATCGACGTACCGGTCATCGCGGCCGGTGGACTCATGGACGGCCGCGGCATAGCCGCCGCCCTCACGCTCGGGGCCGCGGCCGCGCAGCTGGGCACCGCGTTCCTGCGCACGCCCGAGGCGGGCACCAACCCGGCCTACCGGGCCGCCCTGGCCGAGGCCGACTCCAGCTGCACTGTGCTCACCGACCGGTTCACCGGCCGCACAGCTCGCGGGATCCGCAACCGGTACATCGACACCTTCCCCGCCATCGAGCTGCCGCCGTACCCGCTCATGCACGCGATGACCCGGGAACTGCGCGCCCGGGCAGCGCACGCGGGCCGCGCCGACTACCTCTCGCTGTGGGCCGGACAGGGCGTCGGCCTGGGCCGCGATCTCCCCGCGGGCGAACTGGTGCGCCGGCTCGCCCGCGAGGTGGAGGCCGCACTGATCCGCGCCGCCGGCTGACGATCAGGTCGCCCAGCGGCCGGAGAACTCGGCGATAGACGACTCAGATCAGGCGGCGGCGGTGGAGCACGACCAGGGCCAGGCCGGCGGGCAACAACGGGAGCCAGGCGGTGATCAACCGGAAGACGACGGTGGTGCCGGCCGCCGCTGCGGCGGGCACGCCCGCGCCGATCAGCCCGGCGGCGACGGTCAGGTCGATCGCGCCCAGCCCGCCGGGAGTCGGCACGACGGCCGCGATGGTCGAGGCGGCCAGATACAGCGCCAGGACGTGCCACAGCCCAAGGTGGACGCCGAGGCTGCGGCCCACCGCGTAGAGGACGAAGGCCTGCAGCAACGGGGTCGCCAGCGAACCGCACCACAGGGCGGCTGCCCGGCTCGGGCTGCGCATGACCGCCGCCAGCCGAACCCGCTCGGCGCGCACCCAGGCGACCAGCCGGCGTGCCAGACGCCGAACCCAAAGACGGGTGGCCACGACAACAAGCGGGAGCGCACCGATCACGACCCCGATCACCGCCGGGTCGGCGGCCGGAAGCCGCGGAATCATCGAACCCCGCTCGGTGCCGATGGCCAGGACCAGCAGCAGCAAACGCGTGACAATTCCGGCGAATTGGCTCAGGCCCAGCGCGGCGGCGGACGTGCCACCGGACAAACCCTGGCGGCGCAGGAAGCGCATCATCACCGCAAATGCGCCGGTCCCCACCGGAGTCAGTTGACCCGCGAACGAGGCCGCCAGCTGGGCCGCGCACATGGTGCCAAAAGGGACCCGCACGGCCAGTGTCCCAACCTGGGCGACCGCCGCGGCGAGCGTCAGACCCGCGCCGGCCACGGCGGCCAACACCAACCACGCCGGCTTCGCCCCGGCCAGACCGACCAGGCCCGAACCGATCACGGCGCGGTGGGCAAGCACGAACCACGCGAACAAACCGGCCACCGCCAGGCCCAGCCAATACCGTGGCCGATGACGACCGACGACGAGCCCGGACCCCGCCTCGCCGAGCTCCCACGTCACCGCCGTGAGCGCCATCCGTCCCCCGTTTGCGTCCCGCCCCGCCCCCGCGCCAGGAACACAGTGCCACCGCTCGCTTGCAAGATCCTGTGGACCAGCCGCGGCCGACCTGTGACATCCGGCCGAACGGCTCGTCAAACCTGGGCGAATTCCCCCAGGGACAGGGCGCCGACCCAGATCTCCGCGGATACCCGGCCCAGGACGTCGATCTGGGCGGGGGTCGGTTCGGTCCGGGCCAGGCCCAAGCGGGTGTAGGCCAGCTGATCGAGCACGCCGCCCAGCGCGTCGGCGAGCACCCCGACGTCCGCGGTGTGCAACACGCCCGCGCGCCGCAGTCGTCGCAGCCAGGAGGCGATGCGATCGACGAACTCCTGACGGGTTGTCAGCCAGACGTCCTCCAGCCCCTCCTCGTGCACCGTGGCCAGCTCGCGCAGCACGCGCAGCACCCTCCGATGCGCGGCGTAGACGGCGAAGAACTCGGTGTTGCGCGTACGGATGGCGGCCGGGTCGATCTCGGCGTGCTCGGTCAACGGTCCGGTCGCGGCCAGCAGCGCGGCCAGCGGGTCCCGAAGCGCGGCGAGAAGGATCGCCTCCTTGTCCGGGAAGTGCCGATAGAACCCGGCCGAGGACATCCCCGCCTCGGCGGCGATGTCGGATATGCGGGTCCCGGTGTACCCGGAACGTCCGAAACAGACCGCCGCGGCCTCGAGCAGCCGAGCCCGGGAGGCCCGACCCCTGGCATTGCCGGACTCACCCGGTGAATCCGCGCCCGGGCGACTGGCTAGAAATGTGGTCACGGTCAGATCTTGACACAACCGGCGCCAGTTTGCGAATGTAACGTCGCATTCGCAAAGAGCCGGGTCGCCCGGGCACCGGCGGCCGATGCGGGAGGAGCCCTGATGGACGTCACTGACTTCACGGTGATCGGGAACGGCACCACGGTCTTCACCGACGACCGCATCGTCGAGGGCCCGGTGGTGTTCCTCGACTCACCGCAGGCGGT
>Ga0157362_1000884_pt1 | contig 11468 bp, 7 predicted proteins | sample AttlaeALBM3_FD_111480 | JGI IMG/M metagenome (GOLD analysis project Ga0157362, IMG submission 111480) | Fungus gardens microbial communities from leaf cutter ant in Ribeirão Preto, State of São Paulo, Brazil - Atta laevigata ALBM3 | ecosystem: Host-associated > Fungi > Mycelium > Unclassified ... | reverse complement strand
CTACGTTTCGGAGAATTAGAAGAGCGTGCCTAAAATTTTGGATGAACGGTGAGTTGAGCGCCGGACAAAATCACGACGCGTGAAGCGAGAAAGAAAAGAAGAAGGAAAGACAAAAAGAAAAGAAGTAGCAGAAGTTCCTGCAAGCCAAATTTTATGATCTTATAAAATCGGCGATCGATCAAGGCAACATGTTCTAACATCGCTCGCGATCTTTCCTTTCTTTCGGGATCTCGTCTCATCCGTCGAAAGTATTGTACATTTCTGCTCGTCTCTGCAAGCGCAAAATGCTCTATGCCGTCATTCATTCCTTCCTCTCGAGATGAAGGAGTAAAATGGAAAACTAACGCGGCGAAATATTCAGTATTTCCTAGAAACTCCGAGAGATCGGTAGCGCATGAAGATTAACGGGTTCCGAGAAATTCTTAGCGCAAGTGCAATCGTGTAATAAACTGTAAATCGGTTTCTTTGAAACGGATCTCAACTTGATGGAATTTTGATCTGAAACTAAACTAGTCATATACTCGGCATTGAAGGCCAGTTGTCGAATTTTCTTTGAAATACTCGACTACGAACGTGTCGAGGGATCCAGAGTGTTCATATATGTATATATTCCTAGGATAGAGGAATGACGCGATACACTTTGAGAGGGAGAGAAACGCGATGCACACGAAAACCAGGTCAAAAACTACCCACCCACGCATAGAGATGTTTTCTCTTTTACATGGAATACGTAAATGTTGTATGAAGAAATCTATTCCTAAAAATATACTTATGTGTGTACTGAAAGGCAAAAAAGTTTAGCAACAAAGTTTTGTTTATCAAATCACTAGTAACGTATATTTTCAAACAAAATAACTCTGGAATGTTAATTATTATTTTGTTAAATACCAAAGATAGTAATTAGCATTTCAAAATAGTCACTGATACAAGCTTAAGGCGCTTTGAAAATATGTTAACGACGATCGCGTTTCTTTCCATGGATAAATAATTCTCTCTCTCTCTCTCTCTCAGGCAACCAATAGAACGATCTTCAGTTCAATGTAATCTTTTGGTGTAATCTTTTTGATATTTAATTAGACTAAACTAACACAATACTCCAGAATTTGTTTTCTTTTAATACCATTACCACTTTAATAAAAAAAATAAACTAAAATTGTGCATTTTTTAGATAATGATAAAATCAACTCTAAAGATTATTTTTGTTAAAAATACATATTTTTATTGGAAGAACGATACGTTTGTAATTCTCAATTTACCGCTACAACACAGAAGTATCGCTTGTCATCTGATTAAATTCGCAATGATTGTTTGTAGAACAGAGACATTTTGGAGTAATACTGTGAAGGAATGTTGTTGGTGCTAAAATAGTTATAGAAAAACGTCCTATTTGGAGTCATGCCATTTTTCCTTGAAACGTTGTCTCAATTCAGAATTTTAAAAATACTCTTCTGAAAAAAAAAATTTCCAATTTTGAAATGTCACTTTTCTATCAAAGCAGCGAATTATTACTTAGATAAAACAAACTGATGACATTTGTCGTCATTTTGATATCTTCAAATATTATTTTAACGACAAATAGCGTCAACTTGTTATCTGAATAATAATTTGATAAATATACAAAATTGCCACTTTGTATACCAACGATTATCGATTGTTAATAATTGTTCTCTTTTTCTGGTACTGATTTAAATTAATTTCTAATTCTTCAGAAACATCCACAAAGAGTCGAAAATACAAGTTCCGCTTCTCCTAATTGCTGACGCGCGCGATTAACCCACATTCGCAGATATCTATCCGATACGCGATCTTTTCATGCCCTCGAAGTCGGTCTCTTTCCAACGCTTGGCGGCAGCGACGGCGGCAGCCGATTCAGTTGCTTTATTTTGAAGCAGCGACCCATAAAAGCTCTCTCGCGCATTCGCGGCTCGCCGCAAAACTATTGCCTCGCCAGTGCAGCGCAGCAGCAGCAGCGACGACAATAGTTTTGCCGGTGTGCAATGCACGCTCGATACGCCGCCGTGTAAAATATAGCGCGCGATACGCTACGCGATTAGAGATCAATCGCGCCGCTTCCGCCCGAATCGCCGCCGCTTCCACTCGTAATTCGGCTCTCTTCCGGTCTACCGCAAGCTCGTGTCGCGGCGATCGCGCGTTACTGACTTTTTCAGCGATTCATCGTCGTTTTTCGCACGCACGTACTATCGTTTAAATGCGATATAATTCGCGGATACAATTTTCTAGTTTCGAAATTTCAGATCCACGTATGACCTCTCGAATTTCTTCCTCTAACTTGCGAAAAAAATGCAGAGACACTTGCTTTATAATATATTAAAGTGATGGAAGGGACTCACTCTGCGAAAAATCATATTAATAATTCTCTCACGCATGATCGAATCGAATAATCAATAACAAGGCGATTGTAATATTTGTCAATCAGTTTCTATTCAAATAAAGAATTACAGTTGGATTTAGAAAATCAACCAATAAAGGAAGTAACTTCACTAACTTTATTTTTATGTATGTTGCTTGCGAACAACCAACAAATGTGGCGATTATTTAACATTCAAATTAAAGCCAATACAGAGACCCGATTTTTTATTTTTCTGGTTAACTCTTGACTTAGATTTAAATTCGCTCAACCTGATAATAATGTAAAAATTGTATTTTTCTAGCTATGATTTTATCGCTAAACTAATTTTGTATAACAATAACTTTACATGGAAAGAATGGTTTTGCTAAAGTGTCTAAAAATTTAACTAGATACAAATTTGAAAATAAATTTTATTAGACCATCAAAATTATGAATTAAAAAAATTTATTCCGAATTCATAAAAGATATTCCCTTTTTATATTGTCTTAAAGTCTTATACCGAAAAAATAATTGTGCTGAAGTATTTAAAAATTTTAGATACAAATGTTAAAACAATTTTGTTGGATCATCAAAATAATTACATAGGATGTTTAAATTGATTGCTAAAACTTTGTGTAGCATTGCTCTCATAATAAAATTCCTATAAAATTATTTTAATTCTGCAAAATTATTTTCAGATCTGTATTTACCTAAATTTTTATTAGATACTTCAGCAAAATCGTTTTCTTTCCTTGTAGATCTGTTTTTATCGTATTAAACTAGTGTACACTTTCTCTACTTAAAGTGAAATATAGATGTTTGAAATTTAAAAATAAAAAAGAGAAAGTTATAACGCAGGAACGAAAAACAAAGCTTGCGGCGAATTTTCGTCTAATGCGCAATTCAATCTTCCTCTTTAATTATTTCGAAATATTGAACCGCCGAGGTACATTATTATAAAATCCCAGCCGATTACCTTCCGCGCACGGCACGTTAATCAGCGGGCCGTTCTAAGCGCGCGTTAATTAGTGATTCGTGGCGATAATGCCGGCCTGCGAAAAGTTTGCAGTTGCGTCGTCGCTCCGCCCGACCGACGGGTTAAAGAGCGTTTTATCGCGTCGGTTGTTATCGCCGGCACGTACGAAATAAATTACGGGGCCGCGGGAAGGCCCGTCCGGGTCGCGCGGCGCCAGGGAGGGATACCGGGCAACAAATAATCACGCGGCGCCGTTACTCGACCGTACTGCGGATTAAAGAGCGAAATATTCAATTACGCTCTGGCGGTCGATAATGACTGACGCGCGATACACCGCGCTCGCGGTCCAGAGCGGAATTTCCAGCGCGCAATATATTTCGACGTTGACTCGCACGAATGTTTGTTTATCGCTGGTGTTACCTCCCGCAAAAATCGCCTCCGCTCGTGAAATTGTTCGTGCTCCAGGGAAGATCGATCCGCATCGATTCTTTGAGTTTAGCGAATCTATAACTGATTCAGAGTTTAGTACATTGCGAACAGTTGTATGCATACAGTTATACATTATAGGCACACACAAATACACATTTCCGATTTTATATATCTATACTGTCTCATTAATTTTCGACTATAGTAACAGGTCATTTGGATCCGAAGTAAAAATTGTAGACGCGGTTGGTACGATCTGTATCTGTACGATTGGTATTATGAGATTCTAAATTGTAGGTAAAGAACTTGGAACTTTCTTGTATTAATCGCTGTAAGAAGGAAGTTCACTTGCATTCTGTACTTTAAACGCTTTAGAACTTAGATATAATTTGCATATAGTTGTAGTTTTAGAATTAATCCTCTCAATCGAGATCTTTTTTGTCCAGTATAAATTTTTTTATTGTTCTAAAAATGTTCTAAGGTTTCAAAAAATATTGGAAAAATTTTGGATTATTTTTTAAACATTTCCTTTACATTACCAAATAGTTTTTTAACAAGATATTTCAGGAGAAGGAACCAAACGTCGTCCTTAATTTCGGAGAATGAAATTTTGCTTGCGCCAAAAAAGGCTCAAGTTGCCGTTTGAAGGAAGTCCTAACTAAAACTAATTCATGAAAAGTTTGATTTGTATTCTCAATATGCCGTATATTCCGCAACAATAAAAGAATTTTCACAGAATGTTCACTTATTAATGTCACGAAAATCACTCACTCATGAACAATATATATGTTAATCATCACTTGATGTTGGCCTGCATATTAGGTTGGCACCAACCCTCGCTCCGTTGAGGGAGTTCAAGAAAAAGAAATAGAATGAAATTATTCGCGGTAATGTGGATTAGCTGTCGCACAAAGCGAGAAGCTCGGTCTCTTCTGAACGATATGAGTTTCTGGCGCCGTGCCGTTCTCTAATATCAATGTGTCTCCGTGACTATTTGCACGTTTGCATAAAATTCAAGGATTTCAGCATGATTCATCCGCACAAACTAAGCGCGCGTTCCTCACTGTTACAACTCTTCGTTTACTGTAGAGACCCTCAAGCAAGAGTCTAGTCACGCGAGACAAATATAGCGGCAATATTTGACTCTATTGTAAAGTATATAGGTTTCCGTGAAGCTTTGCATAATCTATCCTATATGCTCTACATAATGATTGCTGCCATATTTTTTTCGTAAAAGATTACTGACGTTCATTTTTACCAATATAGATTAACTTTAATCTTCATTTAAATTACTTTTCATCTTTTTCTAATTCTTAGAACTAGAAAAGGCGAAACTTGAATCAGATTAAACTTAACTTACATTGATAGAAATAAACATGAGTGTCCAAAATCTTACTTGAGAGTCTCTACTTCAGTATGTATTCATATCGAAAGACCAGTATTTTTTCTCTTTTTTACTGCTCCCTCCTGAATTTATATAGGATCCTTATATAGAAAGGCTAAAAGTCAATTCACAATTCAATTGTCGTGATTTAAGGTAGGAGCTTCCATTAAGTCAAGAGAGTATCATAAATTGTCTCACTATCTTATGTCCACAAAGGAAGCGACTTTACTAGCGTCCAATCGACAGCTCTTCGTAATATGAAAAGACGTTTTATTTTTGACCTGTATTTGCATCACCGGTTTCTCATTATCGTGTTTCAGGTGAGCCGCTATCTCGATGCACCAGACATCATCACGGGCAACACCACACCAATGGATCCGGCGGTGAAGCAGCGGCTGCTTCGCCATCTCGATAGCTGTGTGTCAGAACTTGATTTGGACCTGGGCTCGCGACCGGACAGTGGCCTGGGCAGCAGCCCGGGTAGCGTGACGGATCGCGTGGCGGGGACGACGAGCCCGGGCCCGTTGGATCACCACGTGCCGGTCGGACCGCATTGCAGCGCCGCGCTCACGCCGGCTGGTCTGATCAAGTCTGAGATCCCAGAGATGGTGGAGGCGGCACGACCCGATAGCAGCACCACCGCTGGTGATGAGAACAATAACAGCAGCCGACCGACCTCCGCCTTCAGCCAGGTGAACCCGGCGACGTTGGATCCGCATCATCCACATCATCCGTCGGGCTTGCCGGTTGATCAAGCCTCCACCTCGCAACAAAATCCCAACATGCTCTCAGTGGTACAAGTAATACCCTCCCGATTGCCGGACGGCCAGGTGGTCTTTCTACTGCCGAGCCACTACGTGCAATTGGCAGCAGCGGCCGCAGCGAACGGCATCAGCATCGGGCCTAATCCGCCAACGGCGATCTGGGCGGCGACCAACATGTCACTGCTCAAAGCCACTGACAAGCTGGCGAAGCGACCGCATGAGGAAATCGGCCAAGAATGGCAGGATCCTACCGGCCTCAAGCCTAGCAAGAGTCCGCGAATGGAGCAGCCAGAACAGCCACTCGACTTCACCACTACGTCCAAGAAGATAAAGACCGCTGGTTCGAGAAACTCGGCGCATTCCGGCGTAGTCGATCATCATCATCATCTGCGGCAGCAGCAACAGCAGCAAGCCCGTCTATCGACCGAGACCGGCGGTCCCATCATCCATGAGGACAGACCGTCTAGTCATGCGGATAGCGAGGTCGCCGTTGGCATGCCCTCTCCATCACCAGTCGGCCAGCAACCAGTCAAGGATGAGGAGGGTATGTGGAGACCGTGGTAAAGATCCAAAGGCTCTTTATCTTTGTAAATAAAAGTGTATCTCGTGAAGCGCGCGTGCGAAACCGGAAGTCATGCCGGTGCGCAGCTGCGATCGTCGTCTACTGCGGAAATCTTCCTTATGATGGCTACGATCAAGTCGTGTATATTCGATACGTATCTGGATGATCGGTCTCGGTAAACGAAATTAATAGTTATTATTGAGAATAATTTTGGAGACGTAAAACTGTCGTAGATTTTAGATTATTTTTAACGTAGTGCGTCATTGAAATTTTTTAAGTCTGGATACGACATACTTAATCTTTTTGTCTAACTAAGAAATCGAAGAAAGAAATTGTATCTGTTTTAATTAGAGATTCTATAACAGTTTGATTACGAATGATTTTGTCAAAGACCTACCAAAAGGAGGATAGTATATATACTTGTATATATACTATCACTTTAATCTGTTCTATAACTTTAATCAACTCTGCGGTATAGTAAGTCACCTTTCTTTAATCAGTTTTTTGCGAATTTTTTATGATTTCAATATTCAAAGTAAATAAATCTTTTTTCTTCATAAGATTTTGAAAAAAAATCGTGACCAGACTTGTGTTATAGAATCTCTTTTGATGTTGCAAAATGTTCAGTTCGACACGTGCGATTTCGAGGATACGTCCCTGGGCGAAAATGCGCGTACATTTCGAAAAGTGCTCCTCAATTAACGTAATATAATTCTCAAAAGAGTGGCGGTGCGCGAAGTCAAAAGTAATTAACGCGCGATATTTATTTACGTTATTATTATAGAATTGGCAATGACACAATTTCGCGATAATCCACAATCGGGGGATTTGCGCGATCGGTGAATTTTCACAGGCGCGGGAAATTAACGCAATTGGCGTTAATATCGAGAGGTATACTAATTGGTAGGGAGGAGGGTACTTGAAATTACCCTTTCACGCAGTTGCAAGGTCAATGAATTTTACGTACATCGAAACCGTAATTTATCTTCCCTTCTCTCCCAGATATAAATTATTTCACCGATCTCTAGATTTTCACGCTCGAGGCAGAAAACCGAGGAAAACCGCGGCCAACTTTTTTCCTTTTTTTTTTTCCCCCCTTGTCGCACCACTTACGCTCAACTGTGGAAATGAGTACACGGAAAAGGCGTATGCGCATTCTCGCTTAATAACTCCTGCGCGCGAGAACGTGTGACGTCAGCATTGCCGTACGCGCCGTTTCTTGCGACGACGCTAATGAAGCCTTTAATTTGCATCGCGGCCAAAAGCGCCGCCGTCGTCGCCGTGGTCGTTAAATTCGCTGCAAAATCTCGCGAAAACGCCGCTCGAATAACGGCGTTCTCGACGCTTCGGGACTTGCATCGCTGCGGGATTCTTGTATCGGCGAAACGATTTCAGAACGGAGCGAATTCAACGGGGGATGAACGTAACGAGCGAAATCGTGGCGAAACGTGTAACGTAACGCGCCAACGTTTAACGATCTTGTAGCGTGACTTGGGAAAGATTAAGCACCGTGCGTTTCCTTTTATTTCAAAGACCACCCTGCATTGCCGCGAGCGTTATTTTTAGGAACGTTCAGAAAAGCGAAGACGTATTAATCTCTGACGGCTATTCTAATTTCGTTAAACATAGCTATGTTCCATGTGAAAATAAGCCATTTCCAGGCTTTGCCCATCTCAGTTGAGTATTTAATCTTTATTTTAATCTTCCGTCTATAGTCTGGGACTTTTTTGGCACGAATAAAATTTCACTCAAATTTCATTCTTACTTTTGCTCTTTCACACAATTTCGGCTGTTTCTTGTTGAACGACATCACTCACTGAGTGGATCATGGTGACCATCGGGAATCACATAGTGTTGAGTTCAGATTCTCGCTACAGTGTCACTCAAGTATTATTCCATCTTTGTTGTTTATCATACATAGACAAGGATGATATAACACCTGGAGAGTAATTCAGATTCCTCAGGTAGAAATCTGAATACGCCTATAGGTGAATACAACTAACCTGCACAGGTAGCACATATATTTTGACTGTTCATTGCCAATATTGAAAATCTGCAATAAGAAAAATTTCTTGTTGAAAATGAATGAATCAATGGATTCTGATATCAATCATTTCAGATATGGTTATTATATGGTTTTCTGATCAACTAGAATTATTATATAATAGATTTCACTATAAAATTCTGTTTTCTTCCACTAGAATTTCCATTAATGCAATCAGACTTTTTGCAGTGTAGAATTTATGTTACGTGCTATGCATTTTTAACACTGGTAATGAATTTTAAAATGCAGCCTTTAGATTACTGCAGAAATATTGCTATCATCTCTTAAAAAATGCTTGATTGATAGTAGTTTAGCAAAATAATGATGATGCATATCGATAATCACGCAGTCGTGAATGTGTTAAATTAAGATTTTAACATATAAGACATCGTTAAAAAGAACTATTTTAATACGATAAAGATGTTGAAAAATAACTTTGAATTTTTTTTGAAAGATTAAAACAGTAAAAAAATTTAGGCTGGACAAAAAAGATCCAGATTGCAGACGGATGAAATAAAAATATGATTCCAAAGAGAGGGTTAACTTATACTTTTGCGTATACTCCTCTGGATTGATCGAATTAATCGATCGGATTGATCTGAATCAACTTGCGCCACTCTCTATCGAGGAAAATTAACGGAGAACAAGTATGGGATTGAAAATGCGGAGCAGAGCGACGACACGTAGCGACGCGAATGTTTCGAGGAGCGAATGCCAAAATAGAGCGAGTGCGAGACAGGATTGTAAAAAAAAGCTATACGCCTAAACTTCTGCGATTTTCTCTGAGAAAACACAGCGAGGAGGCAAACTGCCGCCTCTTTTGGCGGGGCCATTCGGTCCCGTGACTTTGCGATTGTGCAAGCGACAAAAGAAATCCTTCTGACGTAGTTGCGCATAAAAACGCGTTACAAGATAATTGTATGTATGTAAATGATGGAGCAATTTAGTTTACGATTATTAATAAAAGAGAGAGAGAGAGAGGGGGGGGAGGAGAAAAAGGACAATGAGTGTGAGTGAGAAAGAGTGAGAGTGCATGCGTTTTAGTCCGCCATTCGTGTACATAGCCTCTCGATCAGAATTATTGCTATTTGCGAGATATAGATTTATTTTGATGTTATCTAGGTGTATATATACGGCGTAAGAGAAAGAGGATGCGTTTGTGTGCGTGTATTTTGCGTGAATAGCGAGCGATTCGTCCGTGGAGGCGCGACTAACAAATCGCGCCCAGCATAGCGAGGAGTCACCATCTCACCACCTAATTTACGTCTCTAATTGCTAAATATCCTGGGATTCGAATTCCTTATTCGATGTACTTAGACACGCAGTCAATATAGGCATGTATATTGAACTGTATACTACGTCGTGTTTTTTATTACTCCCTGCCCAATCGAAATCGGTTTTGCAATCTGCGCACTGAGAAAAATTTTTGACTATAATTACGCGATGCTATAATTATGATTGTTATTGCTGCAATATTAGTAAGAGTAATTATATTTGTTGTAGTTTTATAAAAAAATACATAGTTGGTATCGAAGATGAATATAATTTATAATTATTATTATCATAAAAATAGTTACAATTAATATAATTTAATTATAATTCATTTTTTCTCTCAATGCAGTTTCTAAGCTTTCTAAGAGTTGGTCCTCAAAAATTTTTTCTTACCCCTTAATTATAATTTGTATATATATATATCAACATTTTTTTTAATTAAAAAATCTAGTTGCATTAATTCTAAAATAATTCTTAAGTAAACCACAAAGATACAAATAGATATTTATAATTAAAAGCAATAAACATTCTAATCAAGATAGCCAAAAATTCAATTCCAATAATCCGATTTTTGATTTGATATGATCAAAACATTTTTCTCAATATCGAAACTGATTATCATCGATCAAACGCAAGAATTGTCTGAGGTAAGTACTTAATAAACTATAATTTTTAATATCGTCTGGAATTCCTTAGAATTTTTTCTTTTCTCGATCCCATTTATAATTTACACAAATATCAACATTCTTCTACTCTAGAAAAAGAGTTGCATTAATTAATCTAATAGGGATTAATAAAGATACAAATCGTACATTAATATGTAAGTAAAAAAATGTATATAGTATCTGGAATATATATATATATTTGTAACTTATTAAAATAAATAAAATTAATTTCTTTCAAAATTCTTCGCATAATTTTATTTCTTACACTTTTCTCGCTTCTTGTCAGTTCTAAAAAATATCAAATGGCATCGCCCAAAATTGCTCCGGGCCGATTATTATATCCTTCACTCGTTCCCCTCCTTCTTTTTTCTTTCGTCGAATAATTTGCATCACTTCGCGCGGTCGACCTTCAGTGAACGCGCCTTTCGCAGGGAAAAGGCGACGGCGGCGACGAGCGGCGGGATCGTTAATGCGATTTTTTCCTGGCCATTAAACTTTTTGCCGGAACGTCCCGGCGCGGCGAGCGCTGCCGGAGAAACCGATTACCGATCGTTAAAGTCTGCCTGTTTGCGCGGCGGAATGACCGTTCGCACGCCTTTCCTGCCCGCCGCGCCGCATGTATAACCGTAACGTAAACGGGCGTAAAATCCGCTTGGCAAATGAGCCAAATCCGTTTCCGCGACTGCCCGCTTACCGGAAACCGGTTTATCGGAACGCGAGATCCGGACACGTAATATACGATAAAACGTACATCTCACGAACATACCGCGCCTTTCGGATAAGGACGGCGCGACTTTTCCAGAACTTTAATGGCGCGGATTACCTTATTTAGAGTCGTGCCGTTCCCTAAGCAGCAAATATGCATTAGGACACGCCCGCGTGTAATCTTATATGTTTTTCGAGTAGAGATCGCTTCCGCGTATCTTCGATAATTTTCACGTTATATCGTAGTAGCGGGTTTATCTGAGCTGAAGCTCTAGGTTACCAAGGTATTAGATTTAAAAAATGAAGAAATTAGGTAATTT
>Ga0157362_1000883_pt1 | contig 11470 bp, 6 predicted proteins | sample AttlaeALBM3_FD_111480 | JGI IMG/M metagenome (GOLD analysis project Ga0157362, IMG submission 111480) | Fungus gardens microbial communities from leaf cutter ant in Ribeirão Preto, State of São Paulo, Brazil - Atta laevigata ALBM3 | ecosystem: Host-associated > Fungi > Mycelium > Unclassified ... | reverse complement strand
CAATTGGTTTGTGTACTTTTCGAATATTATTAAAAATTTTAAGAAAAATATTACCAATATTTTACAATTCTACAACATAAAATATAAACCTAACTCTCTGATATTATAAATAAATATCTTTGACGTAAACTTTTAAAGTAATTTTTTATGTAAATTCTTGAAAATATGAATCATGAAAATAAATATTTTAAACAAAAACTATAAAAGTATTTATATGACTGTGAATATTTCTTTGCTAGTTATTTTCTCTAAATTCCTTAAATATTTTTATAATTTGTTTCAAAATTCAAAATTGAATAATATACATAGTTTAGCAAGACCATCTTATGTAGTTAAACGGAAGACTTCATATAGCAAGCAGTCTCTAATGACAATAGCTTTCACGTGTACTGTCCGTAGTAAGTATGGTCTATTGTAACAACAACCCAAGAGCTATTCTCGCATATCATAGTATTAAGTCCTATTCAAACTACATAAGACGTCATATGTTGCTAACTCTCTCACAGCTCATAGCTCTTAACATCAAATACACTCCAAATATCATCTCGTTAAATGATTAGCTGTCAGTATAATATTCAATTAAAATTACTGTAAATACAATGTAAAGTTATAATTATCAATTTTCAAAGTATCATTTGTTAATCAATTCCATAAAAAGATTATAAAACTAATTTCGTATAACTGAAAATTAAATAAACAAAAGTACATAACTATAATATTATATACTGGATGATTCGTATTTTTGACATTTCCTTCTTTCTTTATGTAACAATATATTTGATCTGTATATTATGTTTATTCGAAGTAAATGTCTTGTGAGTGAACTTTGAAATCTGATCAAAACTTGTTCGAATAAAATGCGGAAACCACGAGATGCATAGCGTGTCAACGCGTCTTACTGCAACTATGAGTGGGATTTCTCGTTAAATCGTATGAAGTACCACGTTTAACTACGGCAAGGGTTTCTCAGGTCGACTTCTTCTCTTAGATATGGGCAAACATTTGCTTTCCTTAGTATCAATCCGTGGGATGCGTTGGTGAGAGGATCGTTGCGCGGGAAGTATCTGCAGGATCGTTCTAGAGCGGTGTAAAGAGAGCATAAAGCACCCGAGCTCCATTACTCTGCCTTAGTAAATCGGTACCTACGCTGAAGATCGTGCGCGCGACCCAATTCCGACCGTTCCTGTTATACCTAATACCGTATTTTATCAAAGATAATGCACGCCCCTACATTGAATAGACACCCGTATTGTCACCCGTGGTCGCGCGAAAATGTCCGCTAAAGCGCACGAAAACGGCTTATAAATTGTTTCCTGGCTATTGCAGAGGATCGACGAAAGTTTTGAAAAATGGATTCTCGATAAACGAAAGCTATTTGTTGCCTTAAACAAGCGTATTACTCGTATTAATAGCGCCGTCATATCCGGTTATTGATGAAAATGCATCTTTTCCGTTTCTTTTATACTGTAAATAGAAAGACACGATCGTAGGAAAAAACAAACAAAATAGATTTTTTTATTATCAAGTTCCTGAAGTTGTTCTATTTTCTTGAATAAGTTTTCTTGATTTTTTTGTTTTTTTTTCGAAAATATTAACGATATATTATTAATGATCGATTTATTAACAAATATCAACGAATTATTTAAAAGGCGAATAAAAAATAACTAATAATTTATTTTTAGAATTGAATTTAAAAATAAAATTGAGAAATTAAAATTTTTCAGCATTTTTTCTTATGTTTTCTGAAGAAATTATGACTATGACAGTACCTCAAAAAAAGAATTTCTCAAAAAATTAAAATAATAAAGTAGGATCTATGAATGAAATGAAGTATCTTTTTACTTTATTTAATCAAATAAAATACTATAAAATATACAAATAAAACAGGGTGTGCCTGTACGAAGTCAAAATAGTAGTTTTTGTAAAAAAAAAGCAAGTGTTGTAAGCTATGCATGTAAAATGTAAGTAAAATGAAATATCTCTATCTGAAGAATAATAATATGTTTTTCTCACTCCATAATAATGTGTGTAAAAGTTATAAGTAGGTATATTACGTACATGTATATGTATAAGATTTGCGAATTATAATTCTGTAAACGTATTCTATATGGTTATGTTATGAATATCTATTATCACATCGATGAGAAAAGATGCTTTGTAAAGCGAAAGATTATTCATGAGAAACATAGGATGAACTTTTGCTTTTCTTGTATCGCTGCTAAAAGCATGCAATTTCCTTCACATATTTATATATGATACGTAAGAGTTAGCATAAAATTTCATATAGAATCATGCATCAAATTAATAGAATTTATTTTAGTGTCATTAATTACGACCGGACAGAAAAATTAAAGTGAATCTCGGTTCATAACACGATTAAAGATTCGCATGAATGAAAATCAATAACTTTATACGGATATCAAACTTATATATCAAAGTTTTTAGGGAGAGCTAAAGAATAACTAAAAAGTAATGTATGCTATAATAACTTAAGCACTTTAATTTTAAAAATTTGGAATCTCTCTTTCTCTCTCTCTTTTCAGTATCTTATTTAAAACGCATAATGCCGAAAAATGCATCCGTCGTCGAACAAATGCATATTTAATTTAGAAACAGGGAGTATGTAACAGGTATGTGAGGAAGTATGTAACATTAATAACGAGTAAGAGAAAGTGTCGAGTTACGAGGGGGTTGCGCTGCTGCTTCCAGGTGCACGAAGGGTGGGTGGGTGAAGAGCCTTCGTCAGCAATGAGCGCGATCACATATACAACGGTCGTACAAGCACGCTAACCAGCTAGCAAGGCAAGATGAGATATCAGCAAGCGACGAAACAAAGTTTATTTTGAATCAGCCACGGTAACCCTGGAATCGTACTATGCCGGCGAATAACACCACGAGTACCGCAGCAGATTCTCCGACGCTCCTACCACAGAGCTCCGGTTCTCAACAACGGCTCAACGGACACAGACAGAGCTGGAAGCTAGCGCAGAGAGGTGAGCCGGGAAAAGGAGGCAAACAGAGAAGCAAAGCGAAACGGTAGACGAGAAATGGGAACGAGGATAGGGAGAGGATAGGTACGCGAAGGATGGTGGTCTAGCCGACGATGGTGATTGTTACGGCGACGACGTTTCAGTTAGCTGAAACGTCGTTTCCTTTGACGCGTCTGTGTGAGGAAGGAACTTGTCCTCGATGAGGACACGTACCGACGTGCACGCGTACACCAGCGCGGATGACGCCGCGCGTAACCATTGCCACGTAGCTGTACATACAAACAGCCGCACACGTGCGCGACCAGCGCTACACACGACCGGGGAGGGATACGAGGGATACACAAACACTGGGTTTCCTGGGGCTTCCTTGGTATACGCTATTTCACGAAGGTGGTTGGATGTATCTGCTTGCCCGCGCGCGGTATTCGTCGTGCAAACTTTGAGCTCTTGCATGGGCGCTCCTTCTAAGACTTCGCCTGTATAGCGGCAGAGAAGCGTAGAGATCTCGATTCGGGTTAATTGTGGGCTTCGTTCTATAGACTCGGTACTCGGGCAATGAATTTTAGGAGGCGCGCGCACGATATCGCCTTGCCTCGCCTCGCCTCGCCTCGCCGCCCCACCGATGCGACGCCGAAGAGGCGAGAGGTCGGACGGGAGCGAGCACCGACAAGCGGATATATTTATGCGCGCTCGTGGAGATTCTTCGATCTGATTGCGAGCGCAATTGCCAGGGGAATGAAAACGTCTGCATTTAGTGAAGTACTGTTTTCAACGCGCTACAAATAAGACCGCAGTTGTTCGTAGCAGCGGTGTATATTTTACTTTTGAAAAGCAAATATATCTAAGTAATTAAAAGAGCACAACTTTAAAAAATGTAAAAGTTTATAGATTTTATAATTAAAAAGATTTGAGGATAATATCGAAAAATATGTAAATATACAATGTTTTTCGTATTTTTTATATTCGAGTTATATATTAAGTTAATTTAAATATTAAATTATGACATATGTGGAAATAAAATTTCGATGACAAATTATATCAAATTTTCTTATTCACAAAAGAAATTTAAAACGAAAAAGTTAGTTCTAAAATTATTCTGCCTACCTTTCACATCGTACACCGTATTTGTAAGTATAATTTTTGTCAATTTATTCGTTTGCACAGTATGCAAGATTGCGTTTATATTTCAATATGATTGAAAAAAATATTGAATATTTATATTAAGAAATTGTTAACAGTATACTATAGAATAAAAATATCTGTAAGAGGTTCGGATTGTTCTCAACCTATTGATAAAAAGATAGAGTTCATGCGCTAGTTTATTATGCTTGGTAAAAATAAGTATTTACATTAACTAAAATGTAATGCCCAAAAACAATAATATAATGACTTGAAGATCTTAAAACTAAAGACATTTAAATATAGACTTTAAAATTCCAGATTTAACAAAAATATTTCTATTTATCTTATTTCTAACTTATATATAAAGAAGTTGTAATTTCTCTTTAGGGATATCAGAAAACTATAAAAAATCGGATTTTTATCTCACTTACACCTTATCTCATTTATAAAAACGAGCTTCGGGCAGAAATTAACTGTTCTTAAAAAATTGTTCTGTCTACATCATACTTCATCCGCGAATAAAATTTCCACAAAATTACTCATTAACACATTTGATACATTAATTTACAAAGTAATATTTTATCACCTTATAACTATATAAATTAAAAAAAAACAGATTAAAAACAAAATATTATAACACAACTTGTAAAAACTGTAGTGCACTCTGCTTCTGTATTAAAACTTAATGTTCATAATTATCGCCATAAATTATTAATTCTATAACTTTCAAAGACGCATTCCGTCCGAGAATATCGATAATATCGATTTCCATGTGAAATTATTAACACGTCCGACATCGATCCCTACAATTTGGCACAATTTAAGGTACCAGGCAGGAATCGGTGAATCTACTTGCATGAGAAATAAGGGTCGTGGTTCCACGCGATGCCTTCCGTGCAGTTTCACGCCGATACGCATTACTTCGCAAAGATTTGTAAGCGGTCGCGAACGTGCCAAATACTGTGGTGTGCGCTGCGGGAGAAGAACGAAAGCGGAAGGAAGGGAGGAAAAGACGTTCTATTCGAGGATGGAATAGGGGTTAATACGGACAATTTCTGTGTTCAGGATGAAGGAACAAGCTGCACGTATATAGCCAGCTTATAGACGCGCGGAATCGTCCATAGAGTTTATCGTCCGTTTAATAAAGAGGAGATAGGAGGTGGGAGAATGAAAAACGTAATGTTCGTGCCATCCTTTCCAATGCGTCGGTTTCTCCTCTATCTCCTTCGATAAATCGATCTCGAAACGAAACCTTTCCTCAGATTATATGCCCGACGACATCACCTGCTAGATATTATAGCTTTAATACAAGGATTCAGTGACGAGGCCATCAGAGATTGGTAAAACGCGCCGTCCAATTCAAACATTACGTTTTCAGAGTCAAGATAAGAAAGGATACTGTTAAAACAGTAACGAGAATAGAACGCGTACCTTATTGTATTAAAAAAAATACGAAAGATAGAACAGGTCGATCGAAGTATATTTTTCTTTGGCATGGCATCATTAAAAAGCGAGTAACAAACTCGTTAGAAAATAAATTGTACGCAGGTCGGAGGCCAATCAATGTACATAACTACGGCCGAGTTCTTCCGCGGCAGCAACAACAGCAACAACTACACAGTAGTGTAGTTCTTGTAGTTTTGCACGTGAAAAACGTGAAAAAGTTAATAAAAAAAGGAGAAAAAACAAGAGTCAGCAGTCTGATCCCGCGTGCGCGTCCAGAGCTCTTTGCTTCGAAATACGCGACATTGATCCGCCTACGTGACCGAGTTCGAGCTTTTGAACAATGGATTCGAATCACCATCCTTGGCTAGTGTAACGGAAAGATATTCGAGTGCGTATCGAGTGCGTTGTTGCTGGAGTACAGGGAGGGTACGATTTCGCGGAATCGGAGAGTCCGCGCTCTTTTTCCCTTTCGGTATGAGAAAACTTTTCGCATCGCTTTATCCGTGTCTGTTCCTTTGTGCGATCTCTATGGCTTGGCTCTCTTCTCGTCAGTGAGCGGCGGAAGAGACGTCTCTCATTCTCTCACTCTTTTTTCTCACTCATTCTCTCTCTCTCTCTCTCTCATTCTTTCTTTCACAACAAGGATCGCAAATCTTCAGAAGCGGGCTGTACAAGCACTTATAGATGTATACGTACAATCGACTTCAAAGTTCTGTCTTTTCTCTTCTTTTCTCACTGTCACTCTACTCTTGGAACAAATCCCTTCTATTCATTACTCGTCAAATGTCAAATTGAGCGTCGTAGTAGTAATCGGACGCGACTAATTGGCTATGTTTCTCTGATTCTCCGTGCCGTAAAGCGCGTGGCAGTGGATCTCTTAACAGCGGATTTGGCTACGGTGATCCTTTATCCGATTACCTATCTCTCCATCGGTCACGATCCAGTCCACGGATCGTTACTGGTATCGTCGCTTCTCTCTTACTCAGTTCGTATATCACCAAAAAGACAAACAAGAAACAATCCATGTATACCGGCGCGTCTTACAAAATAACGAACTATACAAAAAGTGCGGTGATAAAATATGTGACGATAACACGATCGACGATCTCGCGATCGGTAAATGTGTCACAATAACGCGTCGTATCCTTTTTGACTCAGAGACGTCAGGTTGTGGAGAAATGATTCTAATTATTATGGCAATGCTGCACCAGAAAATGATTCACCAGCTGAAAATTATAATAACATCGCGCTGCTATTAACGATTGTACACGGGGAACATGTAGAATTTACAATTCTGACCCGTTCAGAAAAAAAAAAGAATATTTAATCCACTAGAAAAAAAAAACACTTAATGATCATATATGATTTAACAATAATATTATTTGTTTCTGCGCCGTCCATACGCGGTCCTTAAACCCTGCCTCCATCGTCTTTTCATCCAGCCCTTTCTCCCGCTGACTAGTGTGCTATTTATCATGCGACGCCCGTGAGCTCCCTTTTCGTGGTCTCAGGCGTGCCGTGACTATCTCAGAAGCAGATGGAGCGTGCCCAGGCAGAGTATTGTCACAAACGTCATCGTGTGCATGCCGCTTCCGTTTTCTGAGGTTACTGTAACACATGTTAAAAAGAAAAGTTACCATTTCTCGTTATTCTTCAAATGACGAGCGTATAGTCTCTGAAATGTTAACTGCTACACTGTCCGGCATTGATTTTTTAACTTGCAAAGTTAAAAAATCAATGTCGTTTTCAGAAATTTTTTGATGCTGAAAATGATTTTTTGATACTATCCAGAGTGTTACGTCACATTTTCGAGAAAATTGGAATAATATAAGCAAAAAAACGATTTTGATCATATTTAATCATCGATCATATTGATCAGTATTACAGATAAGGAAATTTTATTTTTTATTTTGTCTACGTTATTTTAAAGTGCTATTTTTTATCCTTAATTTTTTTAAGGCCAAGTTAGGCCGTGGGTTTGAAGTGATATTATATACCTAGTAAATGTCACACTTACGGGCATTTTTATTTTTGTGGTTATATAATTTGTGTTTCTTGGACTTGAAAGTAATAAAAAAATTAAATAAAAAAGAATATAAAAAAAAGAAGTGTAACAAAGATCGCTTAAAAAACGTGGCGAATGATCTATAGGGGCTGTCACACTAACTTCGGAATATCAAGTTCAAGAAATATAAACTATGTAACCACAAAAATAAAAGTACGCGCGAATTAAGAATGAACGCTATAGTTATACATGATAGCCCGTATTTAGAGCGCGCGTTCATCGATACATGCTTTTATGTCTGAAATTTTATAATATACGTGAACTATATGCTAAATATGCGCGCTAACATCATAAAAACACGTTTTGAATAAAAGTTGATATGCTTAACTTTAAACCCATGTAACTTAGTCTTAAAAAATTGTATAGAAAAATTGTAAAAAAAATGATTTTAAAGATAAAACATAGTTTTTTTATGATAATGAAGACGGAATTGAAAAAATTAATTCTTTTATTCGCAATGCGAATGCTGTTCTAAATATTGAAATTATTTTCGGCCCGTGTTACCTCATTTTCTTAAAAATGTAATGTATTGTAACAGAATTTTTTAAGCGCGGATTCAAATTTAAGCGACCAAATTTTCCAATATTTTCAATAGCGTTCCACAAGTCAAAGATAAAAAAGTCAAATTTTAACAGTGTTATACAATAATTTTTAACAGAGTGCAAATAAAATTATTACATAATCAAAATATTTAAAAATCAGGCTACTCCTCGCCTTGAAGTGAACAGCAAGGTTCACGAAATATTGACATTCCAAGAATGGATATGGAGAAAACCCGCTAAACGCATAATCTTTATATAAGAAAGCACCCGTGGAAGCCTCAAGAATATAATCAAAATATTTATAATATTATATTAAAGTAAAAGAATTAATACAAATAGCGATTTTATATCAGAGAAATATTTATATAACATAAATAGATTCATAAATTTTTAAAATATCTATTGAAATTTTGTTGTAATATTGCAGCTTTTTTAAACGTTAAAATATCATAAATATTATAAATATATTAGAGAAACGATATTCTATTTATTGATACTAATATTTTAAAAAATTAAATTGTGTAATGTAGTTGCACTAAAAAAATAAAATTTTTTAACATCATCTAGAAAATAAATAATATCTTGAAATAAAAATTAAAAAAGTTAATTCAATAAATTATCGACGTTTAAATATAAACCGGCTTTTTGAAATAGTAGCAGTATAATATAGCCGTATTTTTTATACTTTCCCAGAGTTTGCCTATAATAATCTAAAATTAAAACTATGCGTTGAAAATAGATTATGATTTTTATTATTTATCATATTGTAAAATAAAAAAAGATTCAATAAAAAAGGAAAAACTTTTCCAAGTTGAACATTTCACCACAAACTCTATGTTGCATTCGAAATTCTAGTATCTTTGCAGTGCAAAATTTATATGCGCTACGTGTTCTCTATTTGCACGGAACGATGGCACGTGTGTCGTTGAAACTTAATTCTTTTTTTTTTGCGAAAAGCTTTTTTTGTGTTAATGATTTACACGAAAATTCACACGTATATTGTAAAAATAAGATAGATGAGTCAAATGATGGTGCCTGGCATGACCGGATTATTGATTGGTAAACACGGTCTGCATTACATTTCGTATCATTAAAACGTCATCATTATGCTGCACGACATTCAAAATTGACAAGCCTACAATCAATAACAGCGACGATAATGACACGTGTCTCCGTTCGACGAAATGCGCAGGAAATCTGATGAATAGATATCAAATCATCGAGAAATGTGTCGCCGATAATCAGTTGATTTTAGTTTCGGTTTATACATTATCAGTATATCATGAACATAACACGCGTGAAAACTAAGCACATGTAGACGTTCAACATTCTAATGTAGACACGTTGACAGATATGCCACGCGTGAATATTATTGTAATTCAAAGTGTAGCTACCGTAACATATCAATATATTTTACATAATAATATAATGACAATACCACACTTAATCTACTCTTGCTTTCTATATATGACGTAATTAATAATAGTTGGTTTGTTTCAAAAATTCTAGAATATAAATACCTAAATATAGATTTAGAATGTAATTAAAGAAAAAATAAATTGGAAAAAGAAAAATGTAACAAAATTTTGGAAAAATTCAAATAATTATTATTATACTTTTAATATATAAAATTTATATATTCCAAGTTTTACTATAAATTTAAGATTTTTAATAATAATCAAAGTTATCGAGAATCAAATTTTATTACCTATAAATTTGAAGAGATTCAAATAAATGTAATTTTTATTTCACATTAGTTTCTAGGAGTAATTTATAATAATAAGATTTGGAAAAGAATCGCGCTTTTATTTCTTCCTTAATTCGACATAACCAGATAATAGGTTATATTTAAAATAGATTAAAATAATATATATGTATGCAAGGATTATTGGGGAGCGATTTCGCGTAAAACGACATTTTTCTTTCTATTCGAGATTAAATCTCTCTGACGGAGCGCGGCGTGTCAACTGTTGAAATCCCTTTTGGAATGGAAACTCTGACGATGAGGAAGGAGGGTGGTGCCATTAAGTGGAACGTCAGTGGATTTTCCTCCGCGGGGCATTGTTCCTTCTGTCGGATAGAAAAGTCAATTTCCTAAAAACAATTCTGTCGACCACGGCCCAGGGAGTAATACGTACGAATCAAGCGACCAGCCGCCCGCGGAAAACCGGGTGTGAACAAAATGAAATTACTACGGGTGCAGAAGAGAACGAATTTCTGTAACGGCGGCAACGTTGGTGCGCGGTGGGCGGTAAAGTGGAATATAGCCTCGACAGGTTTGAAAATTGAGAAGAGTCAAAATCCTTTGGTCGCTTATCAATCGTCGAGGTTTACGGTATATTCCTCCAGTCTACTCCTATTACATTTATCTCAAAATGTATGAGAGTTTTGCCAACGATGGTGAAATCGCGAACGCTCCGGATCCCAGATAGCGATCGTTGATATTACTTTTGAAATATTTCACTCGAACATAAAAAAAAAACATAATCTGATCATCTCTGACGGTTGATATCGCATGCAATGCCATACGCAATACTTTTTTATGCATATTTAAATATCCTACGAAATACTGATATACCAGAATATTCCGTGGACACGAAATGTTCCTCTCAACTGCAGGCTGTTTGACCATTTTAAAGTTGATTTTCCATTCCGTTCCAAGTTTACTAAAGAATTTATAATCGGGAAAATCTGATGTGAAGACGTAATATACACTTTCTCTTTATATTAATTTTGCGCGAATATGATTGCATGAAATAAATGAATAGAATAGAAACTTATACAGAACTGCTCCAGATACATATAATATTTATACAGAATATGCGTGCAAGATAAACTGTCTGACGGCGAGGGAAACTGAGAGGAAAACTTTCGCAAAAACCTCGGAGTCAGATTTTTCAGATGCATGCATGTATAAATGCGACATGTGCGTAAGAACAGCTTATGAGGTATCATTCATGGATTTTCGGTAAGAGCCTTTTGAGAGGGATTGAAAGACTCGTTCACCACGATCTGAAAAGTCTAGGCCGAGATGAAATTCAAAGGATTCTTGATGTAAAAACCCTTCAGGCAACTTCATGAGTCGGTGCTCGTAAGTTCGTGACACGAGTCTTCAGAAAGTTTTGGGGAAACGATTTACTTAGAGTACAACTGAGGTGCGTTTCAGTTGTATACATACTTTATCACTCGTATACATGAAAATCTCGGCGCAATGCAGCGGCAAAATTGTCAAAAGTTATTCTTGTAAGATACATACGGTAACGAGCGAAATTTCTTCTCGTTATACTGTGAGCTCGTAATAACAT
>Ga0157362_1000882_pt1 | contig 11472 bp, 17 predicted proteins | sample AttlaeALBM3_FD_111480 | JGI IMG/M metagenome (GOLD analysis project Ga0157362, IMG submission 111480) | Fungus gardens microbial communities from leaf cutter ant in Ribeirão Preto, State of São Paulo, Brazil - Atta laevigata ALBM3 | ecosystem: Host-associated > Fungi > Mycelium > Unclassified ... | reverse complement strand
TCATTTACGCCTCCTCCTTGTCCTATCCTCATTCCTATCAATCTATACCTCTCCTCTCCGAAACTCCTGACAATAATTCAGTCCTCCTGAAATACGCAACCGCACACGCGACAGCAGATCGAGACACAGCACACGAGCTGAGGCCAAGGTTGTTCCTAATTTGTTGTCAAACCCCATCCATCCCGGAGTAATTCTACTCCACTCCGGCCTACTCCGCTCCTGTTCCGCCCCGTACTTGACACCTCAGCTCATGCGCTGTGCCTTGATCTGCTGTCGCATGTGTGGTTGTGTATTTCAGGAGGACGGAATTTGTTGCCAGGAGTTTCAGAGAGGGATAGTATAGATTGATAGGAGTGAGGATAGGACAAGTAGAAGATGTAAATGACTTTAATCTATGAACTAAGAAACTAGGATGTAACTACTGGAGTACTTATACTAAGTCCAGAATAGAAGGAGTACAACTAACTAGCCTACATTGTGATCCTATAGGAGTAGATAACAGGAGTTTAGGAGTGAAAAATTAGTAATAATATAAAATAAAAAGGAAATTATATTATTAAATGGGTATTTTTCTGTCATATGACACACTTTGGGTATACAACACAAAAGAACAGACCAAGGCTTTAGTTGATTTGGGAGCTACCATAAACTTCATCAATAGAGTTGTCATGGAAAATAATAACCTGGAAATGCATAAACTAGCAAATCCATATTATGTAATTAATGTGGATAACACCCCCAACAAGGCAGGACAGATAACAGAATATGTTCAAGCTTATACAGAAATTAGATCTCACAAGACAGCCCAACACCTCTTTATTATCAACCTAGGGAATAAGGAGAAGATGATAGGTTACAAGTACTTGTATAAAGCATAATCCAAATATAGATTGGCAAAAAAAAAGGTCAATAGGAGGTTACCAGGTGCCCAGATACATGCGCTAGTAAAGTCTGTAAAATACAAGATGTAGAAGCAGAAGCTAATAAGCTTCATGTTACGACCTTAAGGAGTAACTCAGGTTGCAACACTCAAGTAAAGACTCAAGGATGAATTAAGAGTAGAGGAAGGAAGAGAATGATACAATTGGTAAAGCATAAGGAATACAGAAGAGTATTTACTGTATATATACCTATGTACTATGAGGAGTGGATGAGGAATACATGTGGCAAACATAAGGTCTGCTGAGTAAAGAACATGCCCCACCAGTGAGGTGCTGACTGAGCCATTAGATATATGAAGTGATATGAAACAAAGAAGTGGTCTATATAGTTGCATCATGGTAAACACCTGTATGAAATGAGGTCGATCATTACAATACCTCCTTCTTAGGGTTCATATCCTTATGAACCTTTCTTCTCCCATAGTGTAGATAGCCACTGACTTTTTCTGTGGTCCCACAATATATCCTTCATCTGCTGCTTCTGATATGAACCATAGTTTGTGTAGTGGTCCTCCTGTATATAATAGTATTTTGAATCCCCTTTGTACTGTTTCGGAGTTTTGCTTTGATTCGAGCAATCCTTTGACAATCCAGTTCCAATATCTAGAACTGTTTTCTCTATTCCTGCTGATAGTGTGATATCCTGTAGGTGGTAGAAAGTGAGTAACATTGGATGGAGCTTTGAATTGTTTTAAATTTATGATAAGATTGTCAATTTCTTCTGATAACTATGTGTTGGGATTTTTGGATGCTCAGGCCATTGATTTATTGCTTGATAATGTGGTTGTGGATTTATCATTTGGTGGTAGAGAGGGATATATTAAAATGACTTCTTCTTCTTCTTTGTTTTTTCTTGAAGGAACTGTTGGTCTGACTTATAGAAGGGAAGTGAATCGATTGGTATGAGCAAATGATTCTTGTAATCCTCAAATATGATTGTCAATTGTTGGATATCCTTGACCTTGGCATATTGTAAGTTCGTTGACTAGGTTGCATTGGATACTATGGAATCGTTGGGGTAAGGCATTATGCAAAATGAGCCTAAGTGTTTCAGCCACTTCGTAGAACTGTGTGGCAATATCTGTACGATATCCTTCTCTAGTGAGTAATGTGCCTGTTTCTGCATCTGCCATGGTGTTGTTGATAATGTCAGCCATCCTGACTAGTTCTTCTGCTTTTTCTTCAAGTTCTACCATGGCTTCAATGGCTTGAATGATGCGATCCATTTTGCTTGTCCAATCCTTGGTTTTGTTGTTACAATGTATGATCTTGTTATAGGTTTCCTGGTTCCAGGTGAGGGAGGCAGCAGTGGTAGAGGCATTGATAGCAGCATTGGTAAAAGAAGACATGTTTGAAAGTATTTCTCGAGTGCTGGTATGCATTTGAGATGTCGAAAAAATGACCTTTAGTTCTCTCTTTTATAGGTTTCGTCTCGAAAGCTGTGTCCAATAGTCTTGAATTGCCTCTTTTGCATGTTTCAAATTTGCTTCTGTCATCCATTGGTCATGTTCATTTCCATATCCTTTCCAGTATACTAGGAATTGAGTGCCTCTTCCTTTTTTGCAATGTCCTCTGATTTCTTCTACTTTATATTCTTCTTCCTTATTGATAATGTCAGGTGGTAGTGCTGGGTCCTTGTGTTGACTTGTAAACTCTGCCTTTTTGCAATGTGTTAACAGGTCTTTGTTGAAAACATTGTGTATAGTCTATCTTTCTGGAAGTTCTAGCCTGTATGCTCCTTGTCCGATTTTCTCTTTGATTGTGAAGAGTCTATATCTTTTCTGGTCCAGCTTCTTTGAGGGTCAGTTTGTTTGAATGTTTCTTGTCTCTAGCCATACTTGTTCCTCTGTTTTGAGACTTTGTGATTGGCATGTTCTCTTGTCATATTGCCTTTTCATTGTTTCCTTTGTTCTTTCCATTGCTGTTTTTGCTTCTTCCCTCATTGTTTTCATCTTCTTTAGTAAGTCTTCCAAACTTGGTATCTCCATTTCTACTGTTAGGTTTCCTTTCTAGAGATGTCTTCCATAGTTTACATAGAATAGAGAGTGTCCTGTTGCTGCATGTTTCTTGTTATTATATTGGAATTCTGCTGTTGCTAGCCACTTTGTCCAATCATCTTATCTGTAGTTGATATAGTGTCTTAGGAACACTTCGACTTCTTGATTGATTCTTTCTGTTTAACTATCTGTTTGCAGATGGTAGGCTGTTGACATTGCTCTTTTGATTCCTAATGCTTTACACAGTTCTCCCATGAATGTTGATGCAAATTTGGGTCCTCTATCACTGATGATCTTCTTTGGTATGCCGTGTATTTTCCATATGTCATCCCGATATATCCTTGCTACTTCACTTGAGGAGATTGAAGTCATTGTAGCCATGAGTCTGATTATCTTGGAGAATCAGTTCATAACTACCAAAATAGCATCTTTGTCTTCTGATCTTGGCAGGGGTCCTATGACATCAATGCTGATTTCCTCCCATGGTATTTTTGGTGTGGGTAAGGGGTGTAGAGGTGCCACTTTCTTCATGTGTTACACCTTGTTCTGTTAACATTCCTGGCATCCTTGGACGTATTTTTGTACATCGTTGTGTATTCCTGGCTACTAATAGTTTCTCTTAATTAATTCCATCATTCTGTGTTGTCCTGGGTGTCCAACATTTGGTGGGTTGTGGTTATCACTGAGTATTTCATCTCGAAGTTGTCTGTTTCTTGGAACATAGATCTTGCCATCTATGTAGATAATTCTGTTTTCTTCCCATAATTGTCTATCTTTTTTCTCCAACTATTTTGTTACTTTTTGTTCCCTTGTTTGGATTTTCTTGATTCGTTCTTGTATTCCTTCTTCTTTTATTTGTAGATGTTCTTGTCTGAGTAGTATGATAGGTGTTCCATCTTGACTTGTTGCTCGTCATATTCATAACTCTTCTTTGAGCATCTGTATGTCTTGATTGTCTTTTTTTGTATTCACTTTCTCCCTTCTGGACAATATGTCTGCTTTTGTATTTGTTTTTCCTGGGATATGTCATAGGGTAAAGTCGTAGTCTTGTAGTTTCAGATACCATCTTGCTTGTTAACCGTTGAGTTTATATGGTTCTTTGAAGTACTTGAGATTTTCGTGGTCTGTCTATACTTTAAATTTCTTGATTGCATCTAATAGGTATTGCCGCCATTTGTCTAGTGCTTCAACTATTGCCAGTAGTTCCTTGTCATATATTTCGTAGTTTCTTTCTGCAGGTGACATTGTTCTTGATAGGAAAGCGACTGGTTTCCATTTGCCTTCTTGTTCTTGTAAAAGAACTCCTTCAATTGTGTATCCTGATGTATCTACTTCTACCCTGAATTTTCCTTCTCTTCTAGGTAGGGCCAGTACTGGTTGTGTGGTTATCTTTTGTTTCAACTCTTTGTTCTTCTTCTGTCCATTTCCATTCTTCTTTTCCTTTTAGTCGATTTAATGGTACTGCAATGTGGCTGAAATCTTTGATGAATCGTCAATAGAAGTTTGCAAAGCCTAAGAAGCTTTTGATATCCTTTACTTTTGTTGGTGTCTTCTATTCCTTGATTGCTTTGACTTTTTCTTCTTCTATTTGTACTTCTCCATTTCCAACTCGTACCCCTAGTATGGGTATTTCTGTGGTGTTGAAATCGCATTTTGACCATTTGAAACACAAATTATGTTTCTCTGCTATTTTAAGGAACCTGATTGTGCATTCTTCTAGCTCTTTTTCTGTTTTTGCTGGGATTACAAAGTCATCTATGTAGTTTGCGAGGGTTCCTTCATGTAGTAGTTTTCAGAAAATACTTGTCATCATCTGTTGAAATATTCCTGGCAAGTTGCACAATCTAAAGTACATCACTTTTGGTTTGAATAGTCCTTTGTTTGTCAAAAAGGCCGCTTTCCATTCATCACCTTCTTTTATCTGTATGTTGTTGTATCCCCAGATTAGGTCCAATTTGTTGAAGTATTTTGCATCTTTGAGTTTGTCAATTACTTCATTGATCAGGGGTAGTGGCATTTTATCCTTGATTGTGTGTTGATTTAGCCATCTATAGTCTTGTACCAATTGTAATGTTTTATCTTTCTTTGGTATGAAGAAACATGGTGCTACTTATCTTGAGTTTGACTCTACAATGAGTCCCGCTTTGAGTTGTTTATTTAGCCATTGGCTGAGTGTTTCTTCTTCCTTAAGTGTCATTAGGTAGGCCTTTGCATTGAGTTCCTTTGATGCTTCTTTCGTTAAATTGATTTTATGGTCCTATTCTTGTTTGTCTGGTAGTTTCTCGAACTTTTTTTGTTGAATAAGTGTGTGAATGGTTGGACATATTTTAGAAGATCTTCAGGATTTGTTGGATCGGGTTCTTTGTCTCCTCCTTTTGATTCTTCTTCTTCCTTTGGTAGTAGTCTCCTTGATCATGGGGTAAACTGTATAAATTCATGTTCCATTTTGCAGTGTCCTGGGCATCTTGTGAACCGTATGACTCCTTCTTTCCAGTCTACTTCTGGATTGTGTTCCACTAACCAGTCGTGTCCTAGGAATAGATACATTTCCTTGATTTCTGATACTACTATATCAATTTGTTCGATGTGTCTGTTCAAGTTGATTTCCAAAGGTACAAATTCCCTAATTGTTTTTTCTCCATTTCTTGATCCATCTGAATTGTACACGTTGAATGGTCTTGGGAGTAATTTGGTGGATATCCCTTTTTCTTCAACTGTTTTCCTGGCGATGGTGGTGTTTGTACATCCAGAGTCAATTAATGCCTTGACCTTGAGTTTTCTTCCGTCTTTGGTTTTGATTGTTGGATGCACTATAAGTTTCCTCGACTGTTCTCTCCATTGTGAAATAACATATTGATTCTTGGCAGAACTATTTACAGTGGTTCGTTGTATCATGCCTACTCCAAACCTTCGACAAAACCCTTCTGCTCTCCATTATCTGAGTCTTCTTGTTGTGAACTTCTGGTCTTCATTTGTTGAGGTGCTCTGCACCCTATAGCAATATGTCCTTCTTTGTTATACTTGAAACATCCTTGAGGTTTCTTCTCTTTCTTTGGCTGTCGACAATCCTTTACCATGTGTCCAAATTTGTTACAGTTGTAACACTTGGGTTTGTGTTCTTGTCCGTTATTTTATTGTCGTTCTATTTCCATTGGTTTGCCCATTCCTCCATAGGTTATTCCTGAACCTGTTTTATAGTCATAGTAGATATTGGTCCACTCGTATTCTTGTTCTACTGCTGTGATTGCTACTTTCCACTGTTCTAGGCTCTTGGGAGCTTGAGTTGGTGGATATGCCATTATAGCTCTGATAATTTCCCTGTTTACGTTCTTCTTTAGCAAAAATATTGCATGCTGATCATCTGTTTGTGCCTTGCTTGCTAAAGCCATGAATTCAATAAGGAAATCTGCAATGTGTTTCTTTCCTTGTGTGAATGTTTCAATGTGCCATTTTGCATTGGCTTCTTTTGTCTTGTCACTGTATACCAGTTGCAATTCTGTTTCAAAGGCATCCCAACTTGGAATGTCATCTCCTCCATCTATCTTGTCGAGTTTCTGTTGAGCAAATGCTCCTGCAGTTCCTCCTCAGAATTTGCCTAGTACTGTGATTATTTTTTCATCGGCGTCTGTGACTTTATTCGCTCTGAGGTAGAGCTTCATAGCTCTCTACCAGTCTTCGAACATCTTCCTGTCCTTATTGAACCATCTAGGTTCTAGGACCATTAATTTGTGGTTCACCACCTCTGTTGGTGCTGCTGCTGGTGCCATTCTGGCCATTGGTACTGGTGTACCTGCTCTTGTTCTGGACATGTTTTGCTTTGGTTGTCCTACTAATAGTGCGTCGCTTAACTTGTTGAGTTCTTCTTCATTGCCTGTTTTGTTGGTCTCTGATTCTGTGTCTTGTATGTCTTATTTTTCAGACTCTTCTTAGTACTCTGATTGTTCTTTACTGATGTGAACTGAACTGAGTCGTTCTTCGAGGTCTTTTACCTCCTGTGCTCTGATTATACATTTGGTAGCAATCTTTATGATATACCAATGGCCGGTCTGCTAGTTTGCCGTCCTCCCAGTTGTAAGGTGAGTTGGTGACGCTTTACCAAATGTTATGACCTTAAGGAGTAACTCAGGTTGCAACACTCAAGTAAAGACTCAAGGATGAATTAAGAGTAGAGGAAGGAAGAAAATGATACAATTAGTAAAGCGTAAGGAATACAGAAGAGTATCTACTGTATATATACCTATGTACCATGAGGAGTGGACGAGGAATACATATGGTAAACATAAGGTCTGCTGAGTAAAGAATATGCCCCACCAATGAGGTGCTGACTGAGCTATTAGATATATAAAGTGATATGAAACAAAGAAGTGGTCTATATAGTTGCATTATGGTAAACACCTGTATGAAATAAGGTCAATCATTACACTTCACCTCAAAATGAATGTCAGTGGATTCCCCTCATTGGACGACATAGGAAATGAGGACCCCAACAACCACATTCTTAGCTGGGCAGACACAACTGACCCAGGCAGTCATCAACAGGCAATGATAATTGCAATTATACTCAATAATTGAGACCAATATAGAGACTCAGATTTTGAAGACACAAAGACCTAGAAAGCTCATGTGCCGGAATGGTTACATGAGTATGGAAACGTGTTTTCAAAACGCAAGTTAGAGAGAATGTCATTACAGAAACTGTACGACCATACTATTGACTTCATGGAAGGCACAAAGCTTCCCAAGCCAGCAAAGGTCTATTTGCTAGAGATAGCAGAAAAAAACTCTCTTGACATATGGATTGATGAGGAACTTAGAAAAGGTTATATCCATCCATCTACTAGCCTGATAACAGCTCCATTCTTCTTTGTGAAAAAACACGATGCCTCAATCTTTACTAAAATTGACTTGAGGTAGGGATACAACAATGTTCACATCAAAGAAGGGGATAAATGGAAAATAGCATTTATCACAAGACGAGGCTGTAAGGGGACACCTCCATTTCTACCTCTGAATGGCATGACGACACTCCAGAGCGACCTTAGCCTGTTTAACTAGTAATACTTAAACACACTAGTTTAGCTCCAATCTCACTAACCCTGACACTAAGAGATGTAAAACTAGTATATAATGTAAAAGATCCCTTCAGGAGCCTTATCCTAATCTTTGAGGATTCTCCTGGAGTCTTGTGCCCAGTCGCCCTTACAGAGGCCTTTTTGAGGCAACTGTTATGTATTTTGGGTTCTCCAATGCACCAGCAACTTTCCAAAGTATGATGAACGATATACTTGGAGACTTGATTCGCATAAGACTAGTAATGGTGTATTTAGATGACATTTTAATATTTGGGACATGTTTGAAGGAACATAGGCAATTGGTCAAGGAAGTACTGAAAAGACTTCAATTTAATGACCTCTATGCTAAAGCAGAAAAATGTTTCTTTAAGCAAAGTAGTATCAAATATTTGGGCATAATAATATTGGAAAATAAAGTACAGATAGATGGAGAGAAACTTTCAGGAGTTCTAGAGTAGCTAGTATCAACTAAAGTCAAGCAAGTACAAGCATTCTTAGGCTTTGCAAATTTCTATTGTAAGTTTATTGAGAACTTTGCCAAGATATCAAAGTCACTCTCTGACTTGACCAAGAAGGATTGTACCTGGAATTGGGGCGTTGAGCAACAAAATGCTTTCGAGGTGCTGAAAAAGGCCTTTACCACAGCCCTAGTCCTGAGAATACCAAATAACGAAGATCTCTTTAAGTTATCCACCAATGCTAGTGACTTTACAACAGGTGCAGTCTTATTACAAAAAGATATGCAAACCAACCTGTGACATCCAGTAGCTTTCTTTTCCAAGTCATTAGATGTCCATGAAAGAAACTACAAAATCTATGACAAAGAGCTACTTGCAGTAATTCAGGGACTAGAAGAATACAAATATCATCTGGAGGGACATCTATATAAAATTGAGATCTGGTTGGATCATCAGAACCTCACATTTTTTAGGACAGCTTAGAAGCTAACCAGAAGGCAAGCAAGATGAGCATTATTCATGACTCGTTTTGACTTTGTACTCTATCATAAACCAGGAAAGATGATACAGGCAGAGGACCTCTTGTCCAGACGAGCAGATCATGAGATAGGGATAGACCTCGATAATACGAACCAGATATTGTTAAAACCTGAGTTCTTCGCTATCAATGCACTAGAGGCTACTCATGAATCGCCAATAAATGATGAGATAATCCTAAGGGAGGTCAAAGCTGTACTCTTATTGAACGAAGTCACAAAAGACTACAAGTTATTACTCAAATCTGGTCCAAGAGAATTTGAAAAATCCTTACAAGACTGGAACTATGAGAATGGACTACTCCTGTACAGAGGAAAGATATATATTCCTCATAGCATGGAAGATACTTTGTGACAACAGATCATTCAGATGCACTATGATTTGCCATCTGCCAGACACCCAAGTCGGTGGAAGACCTACGAGTTGGTCTCCAGAAATTACTGGTAGTCTAGAATGACTACATTTGTCAAGAAATATGTTACAGGTTGTGATATGTGTCAGCAGATGAAAAATCACCCTCAGCAACCTTTTAGACTACTTGTGCCTAACAAGGTGCCTAACGGGCCTTGGAAAATAATATCAACAGACTTAATCACTCAATTGCCAGAGTCAAATGGTTACAATGCTATCTGTGTTATTGTCGACAGGCTCACCAAAAGGGCTTACTTCATTCCTATAAATAATTGGTTTTCATCCAAGGATATGGCGCAGTTACTATATAACAAGGTTTATCTATTGCATGGACTGCCCCTACAAATCATTTTGGATAAAGGAATATAATACTCGGCCAAGCTATTCCAAGAATGGTGCAAAATTTTAGGAATAGAATCTACTATGTCGACGGCATACCATCCACAAACAGATGAACAAACAGAACATGTAAACCAGGCTCTAGAGTAGTATCTTAGGTACTATGTTAATTACAATCTTAGTAATTGGTTGGATCTGCTACCAAGTGCAGAATTCGCATACAACAATCAAGCACACGAAGAAATTAAAAAAAGTCCATTTTATCTTGAATATGGCAGACACCTGAGAGCAGGTCCAATCTTAGTCAAAGAGTTGCTGCAAAGGGACTTGAATGATTTAACTGTCATGACTTGACAAAACAGCTAAGTCATTATTTATATTTATTTATTTATTTATTTTATCTTGGACTTACTACACAGAAGGAAGTGTAGGAAAGTGTTATGTCATATAGTCACATAGTCACAATCACATGACAGGAAGTCACAGTGTCACATCAGATGACATCAGATGATGGGTCACATGATAGGCATGGGAAAGTAGTGCACAGACCATGTAGTAGTTGTATAAGTAGTGTAGAAAATTTAACAGGAACTCTATCGAGTTTTCTTTGTCAATTGCTGAACAAAGAGTAGTTGGCTTTATTCTGGCTTGGAAGTTTAGCTTTCTTACACTGACATATAAAAGACAAGAAGCCTTGGAGCAGGCAAAAGCAGCTTTTACTCTTACAGTAGAAAGAATAAAGTGGTACTACAACAAGAAAGTCCAAAGCATTCTATTTAAAGTTGGCAACAAAGTGCTACTCAATTTGAAGGATTACCAGACTATGGAGCGAGCATTATGACCCTGGTACGAAGGACCATTTGAAATAATAGAAAAGTTGTCCTTGGTTACATTCCAGCTTAGGATGCTACCTTGCTACCGAGCACTGTACCCAGTCTTTCATGCAAGCAAGTTAACTCAGTACTCCAAATCCACCATCCATGGCCAGAAAGCCACTCCCCTACCACCAACCTTGATACAAGGCCAGGAAGAATAGGAGGTAGAAAAAATTCTGGACTTACAACAAAAACATAGAAAAAATAAATATCTTGTCAGATGGAAAGGATATACTCAAGGAGACGACACATGGGAACCTGAAGAAAATTTACAAAATGCAGGCAAAAAGCTGCAGGAATATCTTCAGAGTATACCAAAAACAAAATAACTTCTCAACAGAGCTCGAACCAAAAAAGAAGGTAATGTCACAAACTTCATTCAGCCATATCTCCACCAATTCTTCGACAATTCTCATGATCTCAACGGCTACAGAAAGCCCTTGAAAAGACCTTTCGATTGATACTAGTCACGCCTTAAAGTAATCAGTAGTGGCCGAGATATTAGGCAGATCAACTGATAACTACCATGGTACCATTTATTAAATCGCCAATATCTCAGAAACCGCCACGATCTAAGCTTTGGTTCTAGGCTCATCAGAAGCCCTCTTTATACTGCTCAGAATGAGCCTAGAATGACCTCAAGGTGATCAGTATCTGTGGAGATATGAAGGCCTCAATGTTTGTATATGGACTTCATTAATTACCTATAGATAGTCATTTGTCCTTTTCTTAGAACAAAGGACAGCCTCCATATGGTTAAGTTATCACTATTTCAAGTACAAAGGCACTACCATATGTAGAACAATAGGTAGTAGCATGTGATGATCTGTCCTAGTGCACAG
>Ga0157362_1000881_pt1 | contig 11476 bp, 8 predicted proteins | sample AttlaeALBM3_FD_111480 | JGI IMG/M metagenome (GOLD analysis project Ga0157362, IMG submission 111480) | Fungus gardens microbial communities from leaf cutter ant in Ribeirão Preto, State of São Paulo, Brazil - Atta laevigata ALBM3 | ecosystem: Host-associated > Fungi > Mycelium > Unclassified ... | reverse complement strand
TCCTCGACGTCTTCCAGCCCGATATGCAGACGGAATGTCGCGGATTTCGGACCACCCTCACCCGTCACGCGCCGGATATGCCCCGTAGTCGGCAGGACCAGACTTTCATATCCGCCCCAGGAGGCTCCGATCCCAAACATTTCAAGCCCATCAATCATACGCTCGGCGGCCTCAATGGAAACTTTCGGCTGAAGCTCCACCCCGAACAGGCCGCACGCTCCGGTAAAATCACGTTTCCAGAATGCATGCCCCGGACAGTCTTCCAGCGCCGGATGCAGAACGCGTGCAACTTCGGGGCGTGTTTTCAGCCACTGCGCGATTTCCAGCGCCGAGCGCGACTGATGCGCCAGCCGCACTCCCATTGTCCGCAGACCCCGCAGCGTCAACCAGCAGTCATCCGGCCCCGCGCACAGTCCAAGCTGGATTGCGGCATCGCGCAGCGTTTTCCAATGCGCTTCATCATTAACCGTAACCGATCCCATGATGACGTCAGAATGCCCTGCAGGATATTTCGACAGCGCCTGGATCGACACATCCACGCCATGAGTAAAGGGCTGGAAGACACCGATCCCCCATGTGTTGTCCAGCATCAGGAGCGCTCCGACCTCGTGCGCAATGTCCGACAGCATGGGCACGTCCTGCACCTCAAAGGTGTGGCTGCCGGGGCTTTCCGCAAACAGCACCTTCGTCTCCGGTCGCATGAGCGACAAAACTTCGTCTCGCGATGCCATGGGTGGATAATAGGTCGTCATCACGCCCATGCGCTGGAGCATGGTTCCCGCGAACCGCCGGGTCGGTCCATACACCGAGTCGGGAAGTAGAAGATGGTCTCCACACCCCAAAAACGCCAGAAGCGGCAATGCGCAGGCTGCGAGACCCGAGCCGACAACCTGTGTATGGGCTCCTCCTTCGATCCGGCTGAGCATTTCCTCAAGTTGGTGCTGGATCGGCGAACCCATGGCACCATAAACCGCCTTATGAGCATGGCTGCGACCATCTGTCCGGTTCATGGCTTCCAGGGACGGAAACAGGACCGTCGACCCGCGGCTCACCGGCGCATTCACGAATATTCCCGATTCCGGAAGCTCGTGTGGACGCCCCTCGCGCACCAACATCGAGGCCATCCGGCTCCATCCTGCGCTGACCTGCTTTTCCAGATCGCTCATGCTCATCCCTCTCCTGTCACAACCGGGGCATCAGGGTCACTGCCCCATTCTGCCCAGGATCCATCATACAAAGCCGCGTCGCCATATCCCGCGATAGCCACAGCCGCTACGATTGTCGCGGCTGTCAGCCCGGAGCCACAGGTTGCGATCACTGATCGCTCCGCCGCGGCACTCAGAATCTTCTTCAGTTCGGAGACATGCAGAAAGCAGCCGTTTTCATTCACAAGACGCGTCCAGTCCATGCTGATTGCAGCAGGCATATGGCCGCTCCGCACCCCAGGGCGCGGCTCCGGGACTGTCGCCGCAAACCGTCCTGCACTCCGGGCATCGAGAACGAGACTGCCCTGCCGCTCCAGCGCAAGCCGCACATCCCCCGAACCCACCAGAAGCCCATAGCGGGGACGGGCCCGAAAAAGAGCTGGCTCCTTTGCGGATGCGGCGCCCTCTTCCACCGGACCGCCGGCCTTCAGCCAGGCTTCCAGTCCACCATCGAGTATCCGCGCATTCCGATGCCCGAACAGCCGTGCAAGCCACCAGCCCCGACAGGCACCGACACTTCCGCGCCCATCATAAAACACGACCGGCACATCCTCGCTCACTCCGAGAGCGCCCATCAGCCGGGCGAAGCGCGCGCCCCCCGGCACAGTATGCGGAAACGGGCTATCCGGGTCCGCAAAGACATCAATATCGAATCGCTGTGCATCGGGCAGATGGCGCTGGGCAAATGCGGCATCGGGGTCGCCTTTCTGCCCCGGCAAAAGCACGCTGGCATCAAGGGGAATGAACCGGCCAACCTCGGAGATCAGGGTCGCGGCATCAACAAGTGGCGAGATCGTCATACCCGCACCATAGGTCGAGGGATGCGTCCGACGCCAGAGCGTGCCAATGTATCACTCCATGAACACGCAGCCCACAGAGTCATGCCGGTCCGGGCTCCCGTCCGGCTCCAGTCAGGAGAACGGCACCGCATGACGACCGAGCGGATTCTCCTCGGCCTCATCCTGGCCGGAATTGCCTATGGATGCGGCATCATCCTGTGGCCTTTCCTCTCGGCCATCCTGTGGGCCGCGATCCTCGCCTTCACGACCTGGCCCATCTACCGCCGCATGCGGCGACATGTCCGTCCTGTGCTGGCCGCCCTGGCCATGATGGCATTGAGCGCGCTCTTTATCGTTGTTCCTCTGACTGTCCTGACCAGCGCGGGGATCAGCGATATTCCCGGCACGATCTCGGAAATCGACGTCCTGATCCTGCATGTCACCAGCGCGAACCCACCTCCGGCCTGGTTGAACCGAATTCCGATGGCCGGTCCCCATCTCGTGAATGCCTGGCATCATTTCAGCCATGACGTCGGCGCCTTCGCGACCGAGGTTCTGCGCCCTTATGCCGGGCAGATCGCCCATCTGACACTGACGGTCCTGCTCCGCCTCGCCGGCGGTCTCGCCGAACTGGTCATGGCGCTGTTCGTGGCGTTTTTCCTGTGGCTCAATGGCGATACACTGGGCAACACCATCACGGCCCTGATCGACCGCATCGCCGGACCCCACACTACGCCGCGCCTCATCAACATCATAGGGCGCACAGTCCGCGGCACGGTTTATGGAATCCTTGGCACTGCCCTGATCCAGGGCGTCCTGACAGGGATCGGCCTCATGCTGGCGGGCGTACCCTCTCCCGTCCTGCTGGCCGGTATTACCGCTTTCGTGGCCGTCTTTCCCATTGGCGCTCCGCTCGTCTGGGTGCCCGCCGCAATCTGGTTGGGCATGACCCATCATTTCGGGCACGGCCTGTTCCTGGCCATCTACGGCATCCTGATCATCTCGGGTGCCGATCACGTCATCCGTCCGGCCTTCATCGCCCGGGGTGCCCAGCTGCCCTATCTGCTGACCGTCCTGGGCGTTCTTGGCGGCATCGTGACCTTTGGCGGGGTCGGCATCTTCCTCGGTCCCGTCTTGCTGGCTGTCGGCTATACCCTGACCAGCGAATTCGCGGCTGGCCCCCATCACCGAGAACGCAATCCCCTGTACCTGCCGGAGCCTCCGAAATGACGACGTCTCTTCAACCCGGAGCCTCTTTCAAGATCCTGAGCTGGAACCTTTACCGCTGGGAAGGTGCGTCCCTCGAAGACGTTCTGACGGTCATCCGTGCGGAAGATCCCGATATCGTCGTTATGCAGGAAGCACAGACAGCGGTGGATGAACTTCCCGAGATCCTTGGCGGCTATTACGACCGCATTCCACTTCCCGGGCGGCCACATGGTACCGCCTGCTGGAGCCGGCTGCCATTTACGCGGCCACCCTCATTCTGCCGTCTGCCGCGCGGTCTGCTGGTCAAACGTACGGCCCAGCTTATCGATTTTGGCAGCTTTTCTCTCGCCAATGTGCATCTGTCGCATGGTCAGATCCTCAATCGCCGGCAACTGCGCAGTATCAGCACCAACATGCGCCACCGTGCCGTCATCATGGGGGACTTCAATCTGATCGGGCCCGTCCTGCTTCCGGGCTTTCTGGATGTCGGCCCTAGGGAAAAGACCCACCGGATGCTGAACCATGTTCCGCTGAGGCTTGACCGCTGCCTCGTGCGTGGCCTGTCCCGTCTCGAAGCCCGTGCCCTGCCGCGTTTCGGCTCAGATCACCGCCCTATCTGCGTGACTCTGAGGCTGGGCACGTAAAACCTTACAGATACGGAAGCAGCAGCCTGACCGCCGAATTACGCATCCGGATCAGGAACGGCTTACTATCCAGATCATGATGAGTCAGACGATTGCGGCGATGCGTCTGCATGAACGTGGACAGTTCTTTCGCCACGCCCGTGTCATAGATTTCCAGATTAATCTCGAAATTCAGCCGGAGAGAGCGCATGTCAATATTGGCACTGCCCACAAAGCTCCATTCATCGTCCACTACCATCAGCTTGGAATGATTAAACGGAGGGTCGGCCATCCACACCCGGCAGCCCGCATCCAGAAACGGCCGCAGATTGGCATCCCGCGCATGGTCGATCAGAGCGTGATTGCTGCTTTTAGGCACGACGATATCAATCACCACGCCTCGCAAGGCCGCAAGAATAAGCTCCGTCGAGAAGCGGTCATCCGGCAGGAAATATGGCGTCATGACCCAGATATGACTGCGGGCCAGCGCGAAAGCCTGCAACATCCCGTATTCGATCTTCTCCAGATCCGTATCCGGCCCTGACGTCACAATGCGCATCGGCACATCACCCACAGGAGACGGCTCGGGCAGATAACGCTCGCCTTTAAGTTCCTCACCCGTCGTAAACGACCAGTCCCAGGCGAACGCCACAGCCAGCTGATGCACGACCGGCCCCTGAATTCGGAAATGCGTATCAGCCACCGGAAGCTTCGTCCGTAAGCGGAGCATGTTCTCCTCGCCGATGTTCAGGCCACCCATGAAGCCGATGGTCCCGTCCACCACGAGGATCTTGCGGTGATTGCGCAGATTAATGAACGGCATGCGCCATGGCCAGACCGAGTGCATGAAGCGTGCGCAGGCAATCCCCTCATGCCGCAGTCGGCGCTCAATCCCGCAGCGGAAATATCCGCTCCCGATCCCGTCCACCAGAACCCTGACCTCGGCCCCGCGCTGCTTCGCCGCCACCAGAGCCTCGGCAAAACGCTGTCCGACTTCGTCATCCCGGAAAATATAGGAACACAGGATGACCGATTTTTTAGCCTGACCGATTGCCTCCAGCATGACCGGATAGGCATTGTCCCCGTCATGCAGGCAGGTGATCGAATTGCCTCGCATCAATGGCCGTTCCGTCAGACGCCCCAGCATCTTTGAAAGCAGTGCCAGATCGCCATCCACCGTCTGTCGGTACTGCGCCAAGGGGTCGCGCCCTTCCCACAGATGCCGGTTGACCATTTTCTGTGCCCGGCGCCGGACACGATTGATTCCGAACATCAGGTACAGCACCGTCCCCAGAACAGGCGCAATCCAGCAGATGCCGATCCAGCCCGTGCAGGATGCCGTATCGCGCTTGTGCAGCAGAGCATGAACCGTGACGAACAAGGGCAGCGTCCAGCGCAGGATCTGCATGAAAATGTGGAAAACGGTCCAGTGCGTCATAAATCTCCCTGCGGTGGATATTCTGTGCTGCAAACAACACATCAGCCCCCGGATCTTCTTCCATCATCCTTTCGCAAAGATGAAGGATGCGCCAGCGCCCGTCCTTACGATAGGATCATCTTCCGGTCCCGTCTTTCAAAAAAGGAGAGCGTCCCATGCAACATCGCCCACAGCTCTTCTACACAACGGCTCCAGCCCCGTGCCCCTATCTGCCCGACCGCACAGAACGCAAGGTTCTGACCGAACTGGCGGGCCCCAACGCCGTAGCCCTGCACAACCGCTTGTCCCAGGCCGGCTTCCGCCGCAGCCATGCCATTGCCTATGCACCGGTCTGCGTCGGCTGCCGCGCCTGTACTCCCATACGCATTCCGGCAAAAACGTTCGTCCCTACCCGGACCCAGAAAAAAATCCGTAATCGCCACGCTGATCTTATCGTCAACATGGTGCCTCCGGTTCCTACGGACGAGCAGTTCCGTCTGTTCGAGATGTATCAGGCCGTCCGTCACCCTGATGGCGACATGGCCCATATGTGCTGGCGCGATTATGCCGAGCTGATCGCCAACACGCCGGTCGAAACGTTTCTGGCCGAGTTCCGTCGTCCGGATGGCACGCTTGTCTGTGTCAGCCTGATTGACCGTCTCTCGGACGGACTGTCTGCGGTGTACACGTTCTATGACGTCAACGATCTGACTGCGTCTTGGGGAACGTTTTCGATCCTGTGGCTGATCGAACAGATTGCCCGGCTGGGGCTGGAACACCTGTATCTGGGCTATTATGTTCCTGGCAGCCCAAAGATGGCCTATAAAGCCGCCTTTGGGCCTGCCGAAGTTTTTCGTGACGGTCACTGGAGCCTGCTGGCCGGGACACTCCCGGCCTGAGCAGGCCCCTGTTCATTTTTAGCCCTTGTTCCGCAGCATCCATTGGGGCGCAGCACGGCCCACGGCGCCACGGCGACCTTCAAGCGGTGTCAGATCTGCGGCCGATCGAACCCGCTGGCCTTCCTGCCACAACAGCCCCTCAGACAGGGTCAGGGTCCGCATATCACGCAGCGTGCTGTCACCCAGTTTCTGGAACGCGACACCGCCTCCACGGGTCATTTCCGGAACCTGTTCCAGCGGGAAGATCAGCGCCCTCTTGTTATGCCCCAGTGTCAGGACATGCGAGCCACTGACCGGGATGCAGGCAAAGACTTCATCACCGTCCTTGACGTTGAAGACCTGCTTGCCCGTGCGCTTTTCCGCCACAAGCCCGGCTTCGGACACGATCATCCCACGCCCTGATGCGGATGCGATCAGACGGCGCCCTTCGTCTGAAACGGGGAACAGGATCACAATCCGGTCTTCCTGCGGCACGTCCACCACAGTCCGGAACGGCTGCCCGAACCCGCGCCCGCGCGGCAGGTCCGCCGCTTTGATGGTATAGGCCTTACCACTACTGGAGATCAGGCACAGCCGGTCCGTACTCTGGCATTCAACTGATAGCCAACCTTCATCGCCTTCCTTGAAGCGATGTCCCTGCGGATCAAGCCCATGGCCCTTCATAGCCCTAATCCATCCCTCGCGGGACAACAGAACCGTCAGCGGCTCACGGTCGATTTCCAGTGCTGCCGAAATATCCACCGGCTCCGGCGCCGCAGCAATCAGCGTTCGACGATCTCCGAGCGGGCCAGACCCGAATTTCTTGATCGTGCCATCCAGATCCTTGCAGATCCGGGTCCAGCGCCGACGCTCCGAACCCAGCAGCGTTTCAAGCGCCTTCTGCTCGTCAGCAAGCTTGTCCCGCTCCCGCCGGATTTCCATCTCCTCAAGCCGTCGCAGCGAACGCAGGCGCATGTTCAACACGGCCTCGGCCTGAACATCCGTCAAGCTGAACGTTGCCATCAGGCTGACCTTGGGCTCGTCTTCCTCGCGGATAATGCGGATGACCTCGTCGAGGTTCAGATAAACAGCAAGGAAACCTTCAAGAATTTCCAGCCGCCGCAGGACAGCCGCCAGACGATGGTTCGAGCGCCGCACCAGTACTTCGTGCACATGGTCCAGCCACGCCCGCAGAACCTCTTTCAGAGACAACACACCCGGAACGCGATCACCGCCCAGAACATTCATGTTCAGACTGAAACGGTTCTCAAGCGCCGTATTGCGGAACAGCGTCTCCATCAGGACTTCGGGCTCGACGCCCTTGGTCTTGGGCTCCAGCACAAGGCGGATATCGGTCGTGCTCTCGTCCCGTACATCGCCGAGAAGCGGCAGTTTGCGCTGCTCCATCAGGTCCGCGATCTGCTCGATCAGGCGCGATTTCTGCACCTGATACGGAATCTCGGTGACGATAATCATCCAGGTGCCGAAACGACCCTGTTCGACTTCCCAGCGCGCGCGCGTTCTGAAGCTGCCACGACCCGTTTCGTAAGAGCGGATGATGGAATCGCGCTCTTCAACCAGAATACCGCCCGTGGGAAAATCCGGCCCCGGCATCAGATCCACCAGTTCGGCGATCGTCACATCCGGGTTTTCGATCAGAAGTTTGGCGGCCCGGCAGATTTCGGCGGCATTATGCGGAGGAATGCTCGTCGCCATGCCCACGGCAATGCCTGCCGCACCATTGGCCAGCAGGTTCGGGAACGTCCCCGGCAGCACGATCGGTTCGTGATCTTCGTTGTCGTATGTCGCGCGGAAATCGACCGCATCGTCCTGAATGCCGTCCAAAAGTGCCTGCGCCACTTCCGTCAGGCGGCTTTCGGTATATCGCATGGCCGCTGCGCCATCGCCATCGATGGAGCCGAAATTACCCTGTCCCTCGACCAACGGATAGCGGACAGCAAAATCCTGCGCCAGACGCACCAGCGCCTCATATACGGAGGCATCGCCATGCGGATGGAATTTACCGATCACATCACCGACGACACGTGCACACTTTTTAAACCCTGATGTGGGATCAAGGCGTAACTGCTGCATCGCATAAAGGAGGCGGCGGTGTACCGGCTTCAGGCCATCACGCACGTCCGGAAGGGACCGCGACATGATTGTCGACATCGCATACGCAATATATCGCTCGCTCAGAGCCTCAGCGAGCTTGGTATCCTCGATATGACCAGCCAGATCCGTTCCCATGCATCTCCCCTCTTTCGTGCAGGACTTAGACACTGGTGTGCCATTCTGTCCAGCGCTCTCCTTATCCTGCCAGCGGCCTGTTCACCCTACCGCCCGGTCCAGAAGGCGGAAGTGTCCTTCGCGCTGGCCGGGTTCAGGGCACACCCTGCCGATACGACCGCACGCTGGGCAATGATGAACCTCCTGCCCCCTAACACCCTGACTTACCGCATACAGAACGGGCAGCCGGTCCTGCTCTATGCCGACCCCATCGCCTGCGGTTGCGTCTACATGGGTAATAAGACAGCCTATGCTGCCTATAAGGCCAGTCATCCGATCGATACCGCGCAGGAGCAGCGCATGACGGCCGAGATCAACCAGCATCCGGGCTGGGACTGGTCCGTCTGGAACAGCACGGCCGACCTGGACGTCGTTAACGGTCTACGCCCTGGCCCCAGCCACGTTTTTTACTGATCGGACTCCACGTCAACCTCTGGTGCAGACTGAAGCCGCTGCACATACTCCACCAGCCGCTCCCGTGCCGCGGGTAGTGGCTGGTGGCGCACGCCAAAGACCCAGCGCGACAGAAAATGTCCCGTCAGCGCCAGACCATCCTTCCAGTCTTCGGGTGTTCCATCCTGCGTCTCATCCATCATCAATTCAGGTAGCTGAAGAAGCCTGTCCCTCCATTCGCCAGCCCCTTCCCGGCTCACCGCCCGCCCCGACCGTGGCGACACGTAGAGCAGATTTTCCCGCGCGCCCGTCACCGCACATTCCGACAGGTCCAGCCCATAGCCGAGGCTTGCCAGAAGCTGGGTTTCCCAGCGCAGGTAGGTGCCCATCGGCGCAGGCTCAGGCGCCACGTTAATCAGCGTCAGAAGACGGACCAGCCGCATGAAAAGCTCCGGATGTGCTTCACCCTGCGGTAACGCCCCATCGACCAGCGCACAGGCGCTGCTCACCATCTCAAGCTGCAGCGGAGCATCCAGAATGCGCCCCGCCACACACTGAACCGGCTCGGCCGTCAAAGTCCCAAGCTGATCCGCAAGTCGCGCCCGCCAGCGCGCCATGACCAGATTGCCGGTCTGCCACAAGAAAGCCTGACGGCGAGACGCTCCCCCGCGTGCCATGCCATGCGAAACCCCCTGCTCCTCGCTGAACAGATGGACAAGGGCGCTTCCTTCGCCGTAAGGCCGGGCTGACAGAACCAGCGCCGCCGCTTCCCATTCCATCGTCTTCCTCCCCGATCTATACGCCAAAACGCAAAAAACCCCCGCACGCCAGAGCGCACAGGGGCTTTTATAGACTTTCACGTCAGACCTGAACCAGACAGACCCGGCTCAGGGCAGAAACGGAAAACCTTACTTGGTGCCAGCGGCAGCAGCGACTTCAGCAGCGAAGTCGCTTTCTTCCTTCTCGATGCCTTCACCGAGCTGGAAGCGCTCGAAACCAGCCAGCTTTGCGCCAGCCTTCTCGACAACCTTGGACACGCGGCTCTCGCCGTCCAGAACCCACACCTGCTCCAGAAGAACAACTTCTTCATAGAACTTGCGGATACGGCCTTCGACCATCTTCTCAATAATGGCTTCCGGCTTGCCGGACTCACGAGCCTGCTCAATCAGAACGGCGCGCTCACGCTCCAGGGACTCCGGATCAACGCTGGCAACATCCAGGGCAGCTGGACGGGTTGCAGCAACATGCATGCCAATCTGGCGACCCAGCGTCAGCAGGGCATCGGACTCAGACGGCGCTTCCAGAGCGGCCAGAACGCCGATCTTGCCGATGCCCGGACGCAGTGCGCTGTGGACGTAGCTGGCAACAACACCGGACTCGACCGACAGGACCTTGGCGCGACGGATGGCCATGTTCTCACCGATCGTAGCGATCAGGTGCGTCAGTTCGTCAGCAACCGTACGGCCGGACGGAACCTTGGCAGCCTTGATGGTGTCCAGATCGTCACCGACTTCGAGCGCAACATGAGCAACCTGTTCGACGAATGCCTGGAAAGCTTCGTTACGGCCAACAAAGTCTGTTTCTGCGTTGACTTCGACCATGGCGGCGCGGTTCTTGGCGGACACAACGCCAACCAGACCTTCAGCCGTCGTGCGACCGGACTTCTTTGCAGCCTGGGACAGGCCCTTCGTGCGCAGCCAGTCGATGGCGGCGTCCATGTCGCCGGCAGCTTCGGTCAGGGCCTTCTTGCAATCCATCATGCCTGCGCCGGTGGCTTCGCGCAGTTCGCGGACCAGGGCTGCTGTGATTTCTGCCATTTATCTCATCCCTTAAAAAAGATCATGCGGCCGGACGAACTCGCCCGGCCGCATGCCATGTTTCAGTTGCCGTTTTCCATAACCGGACCCCGGCAGTCTGTTCAGCCTGCGGAAGCGGGAGCTTCTGCGCCTTCAGCTGCAGCGGCTTCCAGAACAGCCGTCTCAGCCGGCAGTTCTTCGGCAGCACCGATGTCCTGACCCGAAGCAGCCAGCTCGGCGGAAATACCGTCGAGAACTGCACCGGAAACCAGATCGCAATACAGGGTGATGGCGCGGATGGCGTCATCGTTGCCCGGGATTGGGTAGGTCACGCCAGCAGGGTTGGAGTTGCTGTCCAGAACGCCGATGACCGGAATGCCAAGCTTCGTGGCTTCTTCGATCGCCAGCTTTTCCTTGTTCGTATCGATCACGAACAGCAGGTCGGGAAGGCCACCCATTTCCTTGATGCCACCGAGGGAACGCTCGAGCTTCTCGCGGTCACGCGTGATGTCGAGAACTTCCTTCTTCGTCAGACCAGCTGTGCCACCAGCCAGCATTTCGTCGATCTGGCGCAGACGCTTGATGGAGCCCGTGATGGTCTTCCAGTTGGTCAGCATACCGCCGAGCCAGCGGTGATTAACATAATACTGGCCGCAACGCTGTGCAGCTTCAGCAACATGGTCAGCCGCAGCCCGCTTGGTACCGACGAACAGTACGCGACCGCCGTTTGCAACAGTGTCACGGACAACCTTCAGGGCGCGGTCCAGCATCGGAACCGTCTGCTGCAGGTCGATAATGTGGACCTGGTTGCGCACACCGAACAGGTACGGCGCCATAGCCGGGTTCCAGCGACGGGTGTGGTGACCGAAATGAACGCCGGCTTCGAG
>Ga0157362_1000880_pt1 | contig 11481 bp, 7 predicted proteins | sample AttlaeALBM3_FD_111480 | JGI IMG/M metagenome (GOLD analysis project Ga0157362, IMG submission 111480) | Fungus gardens microbial communities from leaf cutter ant in Ribeirão Preto, State of São Paulo, Brazil - Atta laevigata ALBM3 | ecosystem: Host-associated > Fungi > Mycelium > Unclassified ... | reverse complement strand
TGGATTGAACTCTAGGTACATGATAATACAGTTTAGTTCTGTGGACATCAGACTGAGTTGGATTGAACTCTAGGCTGTCAGATTGACATCTGACATCACAACGCAATCCTACTAATTATAAAACCTTTCCCATTATTTACCCATATGTCATTTGTAGTCGTACAAATTCCGGTTTTTTGTAGTAGTTCTTTTTTGGTCTTTTCTATCCTGCTTTCTGTTGGGTCATTTCCGGGTTGTCTGTTACGCTGTCTTAGTATCATTTTGTAGGCTTTCTTTTGTGTCAGTTCAGCTAGTTCGCTACCTTCCAATTTGAAAGGTTCTGGTATTTCTTCTTTGTTTAACCATATGCTTTCAACTGGTCCGCCGTTTCTTAAGGTTTCTGTTATCTTTTTCATGATGTCCATTTCCTCTTCTGTTTCTATCTTGCTTATTTTGATTTCTCCTTCATGTAGTCTTAATTGGTAGGCGATAGCTCGCCAGGCTTCTCTGTCTTCTTTTTGAAAGAAGTCTTCCTTCTCCCATCTCTTTATGTTCAGTTTTATGTCTTTCATGGTTCCTACTCTGTTTGTTTTTATATGTATATCTCCTTTTATTTTAAGTGCTTCTATCATGACTAGGATGTCTGCTGTTTCCTTTGACGAGTTCGGGCTTATACGGTAGGTCTTTGTTTCATCTGTTTCGTCTGTTATGGTTCTTATGGCTCCTAAGTACCAGGGTCGGTCCTCTTCTGTTTCTGGTTCTAGTATTGTGTAATATATGTCTATTTTCTTGTGAGATCTGTTTATTTTTCTTTTGACTGGAGTCTTTAGTAGTCTTGATTCTTTCTTTCCCTTTTTGTTTTTATATCTTTTATACGATCCGAAGATGCGTATGGATTTTTCTGGTGATCTATTATCTATCGTGTTTGGGTCCAGGGTGTCCTGGATTTCGCTGTTTCCTTCTTTCTCCATTCTTAATCTTCTGGGTGTGAAATCTAGGTTGTCTTCTATCTCCAGTTTTGCGGGATGTAGTCGCTGTGGTATTTTATTCATTATTGTTCGTGCTAGGCGTTTGCAGTGCCAGTGTCGGCTATCCTTTTTTATGTAGTCTTCTAAGTCACCAACTGTTTTGACCTTATGGGTCAGTCTTAGACATGATGCCAGTTTTTTATTCCACGAGTGGTTGTCTAGTACTCCTACATGGTGCCATAGTGGCATTTTTCTCCTTTGGTCTTTTCCTGCTACTATGGTGTCATAGCCTATGTTGTATTTTCTGCCAATTTTCAACATTTCTTTAATGTAGTTGGGTACTTTCTTTTCTTTTGTGTCAGTTATGTCCCAGGTTTGGAGGACCCAGTTTATCTTATTACGGTCATTTACTAGTGGGGCTCTTTGTGTATACTTGAAGACTATTTGATCTGTTACAAAAGCCCATATTGGTCTTTCATTTAATGGAGCTAGGTATTTCTTTAACCACATCACTTGTATCGCTTCTAGTCTTGCTTCTATGCTAGACGTTCTTTTTCACAAGTACTCATTCCATCACAGATGCTGCCTTTATCATCCTTCTGCGTCAATATTTATGCGCTATCGTAGACCGTAATTTGAACGTCGACATTCTATCAATCATCACAGGACAGCCATCATAATTTATGCTTGACACATGGAGGTGCAATTCAACAATGAGGGCCTGAATATGTTTGTCTTTCTCATAGTTTCTTGTCTCAATTTCCCTTGATTGATCCTCAAACAGGTCTCAATCGCCGCCTACAGAAAACCTGGTCACTATCGTTGCATTTATCAACATTCCTATTGCTACACATGATGATGCTATCAAGGGACATACTATTCGTTTTAGTGAGTGCGTTGTACCGTTCCCTACATATATTAACATGTGAGTAGTCCCAATACCCTTGAAAATTCCTTAATACAAAGCCCAGATTCACCTCGAATGTACTTTGTATTTTTCAGGGAAATGAGAGAATACGAGAAACAAAAATACATTCGTTGTCAAAATTAGTGTACACGTGTCACTAGGAATGAGAGGAGCAGACACAAGGGAATTGTTTTTGTTGGGCTTGCGAGCGTGGCGTGTGAGATTGATTTCTTATAGACAAGCGGATTGTATAGATGAGATGATTGAATTCACTATACGTTATCACTCTAACCCATGCGCTCATATACTCACAGTGTCTCTTTCATTGACATCCAGGAGTCAATCGACGGCAATCTTACAATCCCTATCGTAGGATGACAACTTGATTTTGCTGTGACACAGGTCGAGTGACAATCTATGGAGATGAGGATGTGTTGGAGATTGAACAAAACATTTCCCTTGCTAACGTACTTGTCATCCTTCCTGTATAGGTTCCCTAATCCAGTGACTTTGATGGTACGGACTGTGAGGCTTGATATCTGATTCAGGTGATACCAACTCACTTCCTGGTTCCGGCTGTGGTCCAAGTAAAACTGGAGCAAGTATCTGTCAAGGGTACCACTCATTTTATGTCACAGCGGCAGGGGAACAGGGAAAGCTCAGTCAAGATGCCAAGTACTTTTGCTGTTCTGCCATCAGCAATACTCCTTTCACAGTCTACCCAGGTGGTAAAGAATCAGATAGTGCAAAAAATATGATCGATCCTACTCGCCCGAATGCGTGAGTTTGAAAAGAATCTGACCATGCTTTGAGAATAAACTGACTAATGGATTTGAGAAGAATAGCACTTGTGACGATTCCCGCACTAACAGCTTTGCTTCTGATATGTCTAGATGCGGACTGTCGAGTTCCCACTCGTTGTCATTCATGAGGGAGTGGCACCTGCTTCGGTGATTGGTCGTGTCACGATCTTGTTCTTGCTCTCATCCCCACTAGTAACATCTCTGCCCACCTCCAAGTCGAAATAATGGCAACAAACATGCAATCCACTGTGAAACAAGCAATCTGAGTTCTCGGTAAGTATTATATCGATCCAATTGATTCATCAGTAGACTTATTGCATTTACTTTTAGAGTTCATCGGGATAGTTGATGATAAAGTTTCACGACCACTTATCGTCAAATATTCTCCAAAAAATTTTCCCCTTCAAACCCTCAAACATAAATTTGATAACAGAAAAAGGACTGAACAAAAGCTAACACTGGGTCAGAGTGGATGGTGAGATGAGCTTTAAGTGTGCATGCAATCTTACATACTGATGCAGTGTAGTATTTTCGAGGAAGGAAATGACCTGAACATTGAAGTATACAAAAAAATTCTCTCCGACAAGAGATCAAGACTTTAGGGCGCGCCTCACAAGACGAATTGTTATGCAAAGCTAACATCCAGTTTGACAATTTATGGAAACAACTGGTCTCGGAATTACAGAAGGAAGCAAAATGTGAGTTGGCCTTTGCCTTGATCGCTTCTAATATACTCAGAGTATCTCAGCAAAGCTCAAGGTAGAATTCGATGGTCCAGTTCAAGGATTACAGCTGTGGCTCGTTGCCGAGGTATGTTATCTTAATTGCTCCTAATATAAATACTCAAGTCCAATTGTAGGCCTTCGACTCTACCTTGACTGCATTGGATATACAGTTCAAGAGCACAATCGAGAACTTGGATAAGTTCAAACCCATCTTGGGTCGTCTTGGTTCCGCTAGCGATGGTGTGAAAATAGGTATTGAAATCGGAAAGACTGTCAGCAAGGTAAATCATCCTTGAAAAGCACACATGCCTGCTATCTGACTCGAGCAAGCTGAATTCTGTAGCGAAGACTGTGTTTTCTTGCATCGATCTCGCATATCAGGTGAGCTCCTTTTCTGTTTTCGACATGAATAATATGATTGATAAATTTGGCAGCATCTCAAGACCCAGGAAGAATCTCATGAAGCAATGAAAAGCCTTGCAGATAGTATCCAAATCCTGGCTGGTCAGCTCGACAGACTCAAGAAAGTGCCAAGCTCAGGTGAACTGCGCCAGACAATCGATGAATTTCCAGGAATGATGGGAGAAGCGATGGATTTCATTCAGGAGTGGCTCGAAAATTGGACACGTACGTATGAATTCGGGTGAGATGGATTTACTCTAATTCATCGGTCTTAGTCAGATACATTCTTGTTGCCGCTCAAAAGGACAGAGCGACTGGATTACAGGAGAGACTAGATGTTTTTGCGAAAAATTTTGATCGAGCTCTTCTTATAGAGATCCGGTCGGAACAAGGTCTGGTCTCCATGCCTATATTAATTGTCACACTTGTCTGATCCATAATACCAGCGGCCATGGCAAATTCCGTTGCAAACCTTCATGGTATGTCGTCTGCCATTTTTGTTGAGCTTGCGTGACTTATACTTTGATACTAGAAAAGAAGGATTTGGGCGATCTTATGAGCGCCCTGGGAGGGAACTTGCCTTGGTATTTTACAACAGATTGAAACTGAGATCAAGAGGACCGACGGCCACAATGTGATTTTGGATAAGGGGATCTCCTAGTGTTAGGAAATCAGCCTTGGCAGCCAGCATTACGAGTCAACTACAGTACCAGAAGCGACGTGTTACATGGTTCCGGTTCGACCGCACAAAATCTACCACAATCACCACAAATGCGTTGTGGCGTGTCGTCGCCCGTGATCTTGCCCGATGGTACCCCTCCATTCGTCAACAATTAGTGCAAGGCAATACAGAACTGAGCTCATCCAACATTGATAACCTTTTCAAGACGCTCATCGAGGAGCCATTATCCGCCCTGAGAGATATTTCACATGAAGAACTTCCAGTAATTGTGATAGATGCATTGGACGAATGTGGTGGCCTCAGGCACGACTCATCTGGGATGGACAATTACGAGGGTCTCCTGCATACTCTCAAGCGTTGGGCTCTGGTCGACTGCTTGAGAAAGTTCAAGTTGATCATTACTAGCCGGCCAGAGGATCAGATCACCCAGACCTTCCCAGAATCCATAAGTATCCATGTCAATATTCCCTCTGGAAACGATGTCAAACCTGGAGACAGTGCCTCGAAGGACATCCAGGCACTCCTCATGTCATGTTTCAGTGCGATGGGGATGGATGAGGCATGGGTGAGTGATGCTTGTGGTTATCTGGTTCCTCGAGCTGCTGGCATGTTTATTTGGGCAACAACTGTTGCTAAATTTCTTAAAAAAATCCCAAACAACGCTTTGATATCCTCAAAACAAGGGAACACGAGCGCAGTGCAGATATATTCGAAGAATTGTATTCCCTGTACTCCGCTGTCATCAGAACATCATTCCATGATCTCGTAGAGGAAGAGATCCAAGCATTCACCTCTGTTATCGGTGCAACAATTTTTGCTAAACAGCCATTGGACGACACCATGCTCATGAAACTCCCTGGGGTGGACACGCTGAAATTCATCAGAGACGGTCTCGTGTCTGTCATTGACTCCGGCCCCATCCTTCGATTCCATCATCGGTCATTCGAGGATTTCCTCCTCTCTGAATCTTTTCGGCGATACCTACCCAAGCTTTCTGGTATCCAAAATCGAAGTCTTCATGGACGCCAACTTGCCATGCTGTGTTTAACCACTATGGTGTCATCAGAGCTTCACTTCAATATGAGCGATTTAAAGTCTTCGAGCATAAAGAGCTGGAGTATTCCGACCACTACCAAGTCTGCTGTCTCCCCCCTCATTTCATATTCGTCTCAATTCTGGGCAGATCACCTTGTCCAGACTCAACACGAGGAAATTTTGATGAAGGCAGTGAAATTTGTCATGTACGAGAAGCTACTGTTCTGGATCGAAGCAATGAGTATATTAGGGAAGGCTCATGAGGTGTCTGCAATCCTCAAAAGGGCACTAGAATGGCCTGGACTAGCGGTATGTCTTGAGTTCATTTCCTACACTACAGCTCTGAGGTTGGCTGGCTAGACACTCGACCCCAGGAACGAGCTGACGTCGTTTATCCGCGATGCCCTTCGATTCATTTCTGCATTCATCACTCCCATCTCTCACAGCGCTCCTCAAATATATCTCTCAGCTCTTCCATTCACACCCGAACATTCCCCTGTTGGTCAAAAATTCCGCCCAAGGTTTCCAAACACTCTTACCATTAGTGACGGCAGATCTTCTCAATGGCCAAAGAATGTCTTTGTTGCAGAGCACCACAAGGGTTCTGTGTGGTGCATTGTCTTGTCGCCAGATGAAAAGACTTTTGTTTCCACATCATCATCATCATCATCATCATCATCATCATCACCACCATACATTACCACCTCGCATGTCTGCGACTCTGAAACAGGACATTGTATTTTAGGTCCATTTGAGTCTGAAGAAAGCGGAAATAAGTTTTTTTGGGGGACTGGAATCCTTGATGCCTGTTTCAGTCCTGACGGGAAGCATATTCTGGTCATATCACCATATCACCATGCAGTAGTCTGGGAAATTGAAAGGGGAGAGAAGGTATCTCGGATTGAGGGCTTCTATTTTGTGTTCATCCACTGTGGTCGGAATAAGGGAAGGATTGCATCAATGGATTGGAAAGATGAAGATGGACCTTCGATTCGAACAATCACCTCGACAGACTCGGAAGATCAAGGTTCACGTCCAACTCGCATCCTGAGGGTCAAGCTGTGGGATATTGGGAATGATATATCTGACAGGCTGTTTGAGGTCACCGGTGTTGCTGTTGACAAACTCTTTGGTATTGCTATTGCCCGATTCTCTCCTAATGGGCAATATCTGGCTGTAGGAAGGCAATCTGAGAATGTTGTTGAATTATGGAATTTGGAGGATGGTGAAAGCACTCATCGATTCCCCTATCTCCCTGGCTATATCAGATCACTTCACTTTTCGCCCACCAGTGACTGTTTGATGGCTGCATTTGAGGAGTCTCGCCATAAATGTCTTTGGAGGCTGGACACACAGAAGATGACATCCTTCGATCTTGATGTTGGCAGAACTCCTTCAGCCATTATCCATTTACCCAACGCCAATCGCCTATTTGTCCCGCGAGATGACACAGTTACGAGTATTTGTCCATTGCGTGGTGGTCACAGGCTTTTGGTGGGAAGTGTTGATGGAACTGTGAGGATGTGGAACATGGAGGATTTGGGGAGCAGTCAGCCTGTCATTCAAGATGTCACAGATAGACTAGGAATCATTGGATTCTCGCCCTCCGGAAAGACGGTGGCTACAAAATCACGGCGACATGCCAACATTGAATTGTGTGATACAGCTACCTGGGAGCTTGTAGGGTCTATGGATGTTGAGTACGAAGACGACATAGAGATCACCTTTTCCGCAGATGACAAACGAATAGCTGTTTTGAACAATGATCGCGTTACTATATGTGATATAATGCACCCGGAGAATCGTCTCTCATTCGATCCCTGGCCCAAAGGAAGACCTGTCCATAGATGGAAGGCTGCCTTCCAAACATGTAATGACCTGGTTATATGCGCCAAGCTACAAGATGATGACTCGGATGAGTCCTCAGGCTTGCTCCAGGTTTGGAAGCTGAAAGATCACAGTGAATGCACGTCATCTCTGGATATCAACATCAACAAATACCGTCTTATGTTATTCTTGGAATCACGAGACTGCCCTCGTATCCACTTTACCAATGAAGCGCATCTTCACACGTATCTAGCGGCGTACTCACCTGACGGGAAGTTCTTCGCATGTGGATCCAGCTGCGTACTATCACAATTTCACCCTGCATTCACATGTTTCATAGTATCTATCACCATAAACAAGTCTCGTGGACTGCAGTATACAGTATATTCCTGCGTCAATAATAGAAATACAATGATGATAATACTAATATTCACCAACATTGCCTTCACTCATGCCACCGTTGGCTAACTAGTGCAGCAAGCTCGGCCTGTTTCCTGACACCAAAAGCGAATAAATCGTTTGGCCTGTCCTTACAACCATCTCTCGTGCTGCGGCTTAGAAGAGGGAGCATTGTTTGCAATAGAAACTGGTTGGTGAATGCTGAGTTGCTGTCTCCAGCATGTGCCTGCCGATGTCTAGTACGTTGCACAATGACCACGATAATTTTGATCCAGATAACACCTTGTCTACGTCTGTGAGGTATGATTTCATGAACAAAGTATCTTGCCTCCCTTCATCCTCGAACAGACCTCAATCATTGCGCACAGAAATCTTAATCGCACTTATCATCATGCCTAATACTGTCCATAAAGAATGTGCTGCTCACTTCACGGGGTGTGTTGTACCATTCCTCACATGCGTACAATGCAGGGACACGACGGTCCCGGTGCCTTTGGACATTCTTTCACTTATATAGGTGTAACAATATCGTCATTTTTGAAATACTTGATCAAAGACAGTGAATGGATAGATTTAGTCAGTCGAGAGAGTTAGATCAACAATTTAACCAACGATACACTTGTCCGAAGAGCATTCATTCCCCGATATCGATGCATCAGTCAACAACCTTAAAAGCACGGTACTCCAGACACAACACCACATCCCACCTGCACCAGGTATTGTTCAGGGTCGAGTTCCGCATCTCTGGTGTTGGGATATGGGCTCTTGTTAGGACTAATCTTAGACAGTGAGTATGGTTATATCAGCATAGCCAAGAGAGATGGCAGACCTCAACGAAGTTGTCAATAGCGGAGTCTCTATGGACGTCTCGAATTTGTCTGTGTAGTCATAATCGAGTTTTTTTTTATTTTTGGAATCACGAACGAGGCTGTAGTCAATGATGCAGCCATAAATCCATCTCAGATCAATGCATACGTACGCATTCAACTTTTGAGTCATACCAACATTTGTATCATTCCAGAAAATCCAATCACAGTGTGACACAGATGTCGCATTTTCTGCAGATGACAGTCAGATAGCTGTGTCCGAAGATGGAAGGTTGCCTTCCAAACATGTAATGATATAAGCTGAAAGACGATGACTTGGATGAGATCTCGGGCTTGCTCCAGATTTGGAAACTGAGGGATCACACTGAATGCATCCTCTAGGCATCAACATGGACACACCAGTCCCACCTCATGTTATTCATGGAATCACGGCACTCGTTTCATCCTTTCCACTTTACTGACCCCACAGGAATACTCACCTTATGGAAAGCTCTTCGCATGTCGTTCTAACGAGGATGATGATGTCCGAGTCTGTGATATACGGACTAGTCAACTCACGGCAAGCCCGTTACAATGCCCGACGTCGACAAAATCTTCAACAACTGCACTGGCCATGTGTATGTTCAGTGCTGGGACCCAGGATGGCGCATCGAGATGGAACCAAGTTGGCGTCTGATCAACGCAATGATCCAATCAAAATACACAACCTAATCAGAATTTACGACATAGCGGACCGCGCAGCCAAGCACCGGAATGTTACTCATGGATATGTGGTTATCCTGTGAGGCACCAGGGATGGATGGTTGATGGTCCAGGACGACTTGAGCGCAGGGAAGCTCTATGTCTAGCTCACGCAGAAACGATCTGGGGGTGGCCAATAAAGGTGGACCTCTCTAACTTTGGCACCGAGTGGACTGAATGCATTGACCAAGAGTGGCTGAAAGTGCTCGAGGAAAGGAGAAAAGGGGTGGGGAAGCTGCCTGGGTAGGGGCTCAAAGCACACGATCGCATACCTTTTACAATATTCAGTATCTATTACCATAGACTAGTCCGACACACGTTATATTCCTGTGTCAATATACAAATCCAATGTTCACAGTACCAAGGATACAGAAAGCAAACTCTAATCGTGTGTCAATCACCCAGCCTCTCCTTACAGCCGTTTCTCATGTTGCGGCTTACAAGAGGTTGCATCTGTTAAACTGGAAACTGTTGATGAACTGCCGAGTAGCTTCAATGCATCCACTTCATTGCTTTCCATTGGTTCCAGAAGATATCTGGCCAACATCAAATCGATCACACGATAACCATAATTATTGTAATAACATATAATTTCATAAAATGAGGTATCTTGCCCCAAAGCACTCGCCAATCTCCCTTGATCTGAGACTCGTCCTCTAAGAATGGTGGCACTGGAGGAGGAACAGTACTCGGAACAGCAGAGGCTAGAGGTAGGGTTGCGTAACTTGGCAAGTGGAAAAAGACCAGTACACCTGCAACGGCACACGATGGAAAGACCACTCACGTTTGATGGTCAAGATGCCGTATTCGCGTCTTAATGAATGCTTGGTTGCTTTTCTAATGCTCCATATCCTCTGTCTGTAATCCTGAGCGTGGTGACAATGTCTGGACAGTCGGGCAGCAGTAGATGACTGAGTGTCAGCATCTTCCATTTGATATCAGTGTCACTGCAGACGCGTCGTTGAGAATGCTATATAAATAGGAGATGGGAGTCACATGATGTAATGAAAGCAGGAATGTGGAAGAAATACCTGGGTCACCAACTGCACGATGGTCGACGCCTGTCCACGACTATGTTGAGCATGCATATTAGTGTTTTCTGCATCTACTGTGTGGTGAGAGCCAGCTAAATTACCAATAGGCATTGCGGAATAGTCTGCACAGGCAATTGGACATGACCATGACGAGGAAATGTGACAGAGACTCGGCCCTGGGTTCGTTTGTTCTCAGAGCTGAAAACAAGCTTTTAACCACGTCAGCCATATATCTACATTAGGCTTTTGATGGTGTCATTCTCAGGTGGGAAGTACGGGAGGCACAGGCCACGTGCCGAGACATGTAGTAGTATTTGCATTATTGAATACCGATTATGATACATTGAATGAAAAATCCATTATACTGGTATATAAACTGTCACCTCAATACTTGTGCTTTCATGTGGCATCTCTTCCTACTCACTGGAATTTTTGTCTTCCCCAGGTGTAAATGTAACTTCATGTGGTCAAGTTTTCTTTGTTACCATGATCTGAGCTTGAAGAATGATCCTGATGCTGTGAGACATCTCAAACCTCCAATCTTTCTCTGGGAGTTAGATTGGAGCCACAAGATGGACACAGAACATGATCCATGGTTATTGTGACAAACAAAAATCCTGAGGATGGTAGCAAGAATCTCCTTGTCTATAAGGCCATCAATGGTAGAGGCATTATGGAAGCAGAAATTGAGCTGAGGGCATACCACAATATGATTACCTCCAACAGAACCTTTGTACTGCAGATTAAAATAGTTTTGAACCATCTTTTTTACTCTTTGAGCTTTTCATTAGCATCCTAATATTTCAGAGGGCAGCTGCCCTCTGGTGAGCAACAGACTGCTGGAGCACAGATTTTCTATTTTTAAATGGCCAGAGCACAGAATTGCTATTTTTAACTGGCCCAAAAAAGGCATTTTCTATTTTTAACATGCCCAGAGCACAGATATACCCATTTGGTTAGGCTAGAGCATAGAATTTCTATTTGTAACTTAGCCAGAGATAATATCTTTTTATTTTTAACTGGGCTAAAGTTATCACAAATGGTCACTTACTATTTGTGATGGGTGCTTTGATACTTTAAAGAGTTCAAAAATGTGAAGTTAGACAAGTGACAAAAGATGTTGTTAAGTCTGAGGTCTAATCCTCAGACTAT
>Ga0157362_1000879_pt1 | contig 11490 bp, 4 predicted proteins | sample AttlaeALBM3_FD_111480 | JGI IMG/M metagenome (GOLD analysis project Ga0157362, IMG submission 111480) | Fungus gardens microbial communities from leaf cutter ant in Ribeirão Preto, State of São Paulo, Brazil - Atta laevigata ALBM3 | ecosystem: Host-associated > Fungi > Mycelium > Unclassified ... | reverse complement strand
ATTCATACTCATCTTAAGTTTGATCATAGGAGGTTTTAAGATTCCATCTATAAAATATCCATACATCTTGTAATGGTATAATTTAAGATACCAAGATGATTAAGATATAATTTAAATCTAAATATAAAATTAGATATAAATATCAAAATTGAAAACAATAATAAAACGCAAATAACTTTTCGAGTTTTTCATGAAAATGCGTCGGTAATTTATAAATTTCACGCTAAAAATTTGAATATTTTGTGTAAACATCGCTCGAACATCGTGAAGACATGTGTCGATGTAATACGAAATTCTAGCAAAGCTATCAAATTTCCATGGTTTCACATGCACGTCGGAGAACGCTTCAGGAAAATATGTACGCATGTGCAACCGAGCACAGTGAGTGTAACGCAAACGAGAAGAGCACAATTCTATTGTCGGACCGAATCCCTTGTTTGCTCGAATATCTGGCGAGCAGCTGATTGGGATTTTCGAGCTCTCAGGTCGACCAGATTGCACATGGCGAGTCCCTTTCGTAATGATGATGCTCTCATATTTGCAAGATCGAGAACGGACGAAAGTGTACAGAGAAAGTTTTCTCTTTAAAAAACTGAAAGATTTTTATCTATAACAATTTTTAAATTTATATAATGATAAATGAAAAGGATATTTTTTATTTGTATTGAAAATTATAATATCATGCAATTAACTTTTTCAAAAATGTAATAAGAATTTACTGCAATAATAATACAATTAAAACAAAATTAAATTCTATTCTTTTTTTATTTGATTTTCAATCTTTCAGTCTTTCTTATTACGATATAATGATGAAGCGACTCTTAACACGCGACAATTTTCAGCAAATAAAAAATAGATTCAGATTATAGAATCAGATTACGTTAACACTGATGGAATTTTAAGAGAGTTAATGGTTTTCCCATGTATAAGATTTATTTCCAATAAAATTACTATTGTAAGTCTATTAATAAATCCAAAAATATGATTGGCTATAGGTGCTTAAACAAGCTTAATAAATTTATCAAAGTTCATAAAGAAAATCAAAAATCAACATAAAATAATAACGTAAAAATAACAATAAATATGTAAAGTAAATTGTAATAATTGCGATAAATGCATCATACGTTGGCCAAACGAAGAGATTACCAATTACAAGAATTAAAGAACATCGCAATAATATAAAATTAGACCAGTCCTCATACACTGTAATCTCGAAACATATCACGGAAACTAATCATAATTTTAATTGGGAAAAAGTTAGTATTCTTGATTTTGAAAAGAATTATCATAAAAGAAATGATACATATTAAAGAACAAAAAAACGGTTTAAATTTAATGAAAGATACTGATAATTCTTATTTTAACATACTTGATGATATATGTGAACATAAATTGTCAAAGTTTTGAACAGACTTGTTTTTTCGATTTTATTGACTTTTATTGACTTTTATTTGATCTATATATTACATTAGTCAATTTTCAAACAACAGTCTACATCTAATTTTTAATATACTTATCGGATCTCTGATTGAGAGTTTTAATTACAGTATTTTATAAATTAACGTAAGTTACTATTTGATTCTGTACGTCTTATTCACACTAATAATATATTATTTTAATCATTTGATACAAATCGACGACAAACTGAATTCTTGATTTCAACCGAGGAATTTGACTATTTTATCGAGGGACATAATGTAATCTACTGTAGACTGAAGTATTTAAATCTCCTTATCTTATTGTAATCTGTCATAATACTTTTTGATAATACGTTTGAATTCTTTATATATTCACACTTCATCACTGATAGTTTTTTTTAATTTTTGTATTTGTTATTTATTTGATTTGTTAATTTAATATTGTATTTCTGCATTTTAACACTGAAGAAGGCTTTGTAAGTCAAAACGTGTGTAGAATATTATTTAGTATTTATATTCTTATGTTGATTATATTAATTTAAAGTTATTCTAATTATAAGTTTGAAATAAGTCACGACATTGTTTAATTTTTTAAAAAATACATATGCGAAATCTAAAATTCACTTATGGATCAACGAGAAGAAGAAAGAGCGCAATGTGGTACGAATGAGGAGCTTCGAGGACAAATGCACTAAGTCATATTTTCTATTACATTTTTACTATGACAATTGCTTCAGTAGAATCTAAATATTTATAATAAAAATAAATAAATTTTATCTAATAATCTATTGTACCTAAATAAAAAATTTTATATGTAATATCAATTTTTTGCGATTCTGAGTTTAATAATCAACTTGTAGATATTCCTATATATCATCCGCATCTAAGCGAACCTTTTACTGCATAATTTCGCTGCCAAAATAATTAAAATTCTTTTACGACATAACTTAAATCAAGGATGTACACAAAAAGAATAGTTTTGCTGAAGTATCTAAAAATTTAAGATGCAAATCTAAAAATAATCTTGGATCATCAAAATAATTAGAAGGACACTCAAATTGATTGCTAGAATGTCAAAACTTTTTATATATTTATACTTATTATGTTTCTTACATTACTTTAACGGTCTAACAAAATTACTTTCAGATCTACGTGTATCCAATTAAATTTTTAGATATTTCATCAAAATCATTCTTTCCATGTATTCGTCTTTTTGATGAAATTATTGCGAAGACTATTGAGAAGAATGTTAACGGAATATCAAATTCCAAATTTTGCAGAAAAAAAAAGCACTGAATTAAATACTTAATAATGTCACTAATGGGCTACATGGATGACTTTCCCCGCCCGACAAGTCCGACAAAAGGGAGAGAGATCACCCCAGTCAGGTTTATTTAATACAAAGCTGGCGGCGCGTGCGGGGTGGCACTCGGCTGCCGCCAGCTGCGGGTGCGGGGGTGGCGACAACCTGTTGAGTCAGACAATATCGCGTTTTTACTAATGCCACATCGTCGTCCCGACACGAGAATCGAGGCGGGGGTGGCCACATTTTTGCCGTGGTTCCAACCCCAACTGAGGATCGTTATTATCGAGCCACGGATTATTAACCTCCCCGAAATATCAAGCAAATCCGCAGACGTGGAAAACGGTTCTTCATCTCGAAACAAGTGTACCTTTACATTCAAAAGTGATGAAACAGAAAAGACCAAAAAGACATAATAAACAATACTATTCCCTTCAACTCACTTTAATATCTACATTTGAATTATTAATTGACATTCATGAAGAAACGATCTCCTTGAGTCAGAGCTGACATTTAATTATCTTCTGTGTATATTTAATAATTTTATAATATACAATTTGCAATAATGTTGCAATAATGATGTACAGGTAATGATAACATATTTTGTTGCACACAACAAAACTCAATCAAATTTTCATTACATGACACCAATTTGAAATAATCATTAAGAAATGTAACTTACAATACTTGATCCATCATACGTAAAATTGCCATTCATCCTTTTTTTTCTTGGAGACCTCTTTTTAGGATATTTGGATAGTCTTGTTTGTTTTTTCTAAAGGGATAATTAGGAGCGTGTGTAGAAAATTTTCTAAATATTTTGCTAGGATTCCTTCTGCGTTATCTTGTATTATTCTTGACCTGCAATAGCGATTTTAATTAATGTTAAATGTAATTTCTTACTAATTTATGATATTGCAAAATAAAAATCAATAGTGTAAACTATTCTTTATTAATATGAATTATTTAATATATTTTATATTTATGTACATTTTATTGTTGTTTTAAAATTTCCAATAAGAACATGTAGATATAGTTTAAATTGTAGTAAAACTTTTTATTTTAAATAAAAACATTCTGTATCTATTTAATTCAAACTGCTCTTTACTCTAAAGTGTAAAAAATAAACAATTTCATGTGAAATAATTATTTACTCTGATCAACTAACCTCATTGCATTTGCTTTGTATACGTCCGGGATTGCAAGCAAAGCATTCGAGGGTTTTGGCCTGTAAGTTCTAGTTTCAGAAACTTTTTCACGTCACATTCGATGTTCAATCATTCACGGACATGAGACAATCCACAGTGGAATGGGACAATCACGGGATATGAGACAATCAATTGCGAACAATTCGGTTATGTAGAATTCTCGGGACTAGGTAAAATTATCACTCGTGCGCATTCCATCGACGTGTAGATCATGTTTACGCATAATGCGACCGATATTTTCCTCGACACTCTTTTATTCGCACTCTCGTACAACGTTAACTTGTGGGCCGAGGGGGGAGGGGGGGCCGAGAAATTGAATGACGTGAAATAACCTATACGAAGGTCACGTCGCGCAGCGTGATTGATACTTCGACGAATACGCGGCAATACGTTTTAACACTTTTTCGCAAATACATGCTTGCTAGCTCACAGTACGTTACGGATGTCTAGCAGATTATCACGAAAAGGCCTGATCACACAACTGACGCGATACAATTTTGCAGAAACACTGATATTGGGAAATTTTGATGTATCCACACAGATATGATGAACGCTAAAGTCACGTTATTAAAGCCGGATCTACAATTGTAAACGTAGTTGTAAATAGTTGTGAAATGTTGAAAACGAAGTTTTAACTTGCCATTCCCGGTTGTAAAGCGTGTTGTAAAAGATTCAAAAGTAAAAGGTTCAACTTTATCTTTCACGACTACGATACGTAAAATGTAAGACCAATCAGAGTGCTGTCACGAGTCTACATCGTTATTATCTTTTTTTGTCTCGAAAGAGCTTTTTGTTTCCTTTTGTATAGAAAGAAGTGCAAAGTGTTCTTTTCATCTTTTATCGATTTTATCGACTTTTATAATATATTTTATAATATATTATTTGATGAATTTATTATATTATGAGTGTGAAACACGAAGAAAGTGTTATGAGCAATGTTCAATTTAAAAATAGAAAGTTTATTGAATCTTTACTCGATTGTAGATTAATATATTGTACAACATTTACTATTATTTTACTATTCCCATAACTCTACGTTTACGCAATTGTAGATCGAGCTTAAGAATTGACCACTCACGCTTGAATACGAGAATATCCGACTGTAATTGATGAATTGCTACAACTACGATCACTTACAACTAAGCAATTAATCAAACTAGTGGAAAGTTGAGCTGCGCATGTGCAGTTTGACTTTCCACTAAATAATGTGACTTAAGCTTAGCGTTCACTGTATCTGGACGGTATTGCAAAAACTCTTTACTCGCCGTATTTTAGGCCCAATTGCATCAATATCACTTTGATTTTAAGCGAGATTTAAAATCTCTATCTCCAACAAACGAAAATGGATTGAAATGGATTAAAATGGATTCAAATTTTCAAAAATACAGATTCATGAATGTTAAAATGAATCTTTTTCAATTTTGAATGCATTTTTATTTATTTATAAGAACTGTATAAAGCAAATGTCTATGCCTTTTCAATCTAAAAATATTATTAGCATTTTCTGTGCGCATCGTGAATACTACTCAATTCAATATTCTGAATATGAAATGCAATTTTTCAATCTAATTAAATAAAAAAAAAATTTTATTTAAAAATGGATCATAAATGCTACTTAAATTATTAAATTATAAATAGGAAATTTTGCGTTTTAATCCAACTAAGTTCAAAAAAGTTGTAACGTAAAAATAATTGAGTCATGTTCTTTTGTTTCTCTTTGATTAAAAATAAAATGAATGATCGATGTGAACACTCCAAACAAACCAAGTCGAACACAGCCCGAGGCTCAATCACGGCGCGCGACATTGAGATTAGAGATTAGAGATTAGAGACCAAGCGAGATTAGATTATCCGATGTTATTTCATAGTAATTGTTTATACTTTATTAATCTGTTAAATGATGATATTTTTATTATATTTATATAATTTTGTTACTAGTTTAGCTGGTTGTAATTGAAGTAGAGAATGAATAACACATTTACCAATTAAAGAAGTGATCTAGCGGGTATCGTAAAAGATTCATAATTCAGTAGTCCCAGGTTCTCGAATCCCATTAAGATACGTTTTTTAATACCAATTTGAAGTAGTTAATTTCAGGTATAATTATTATAAATGTCTTAGGAATAAAATTTGTAACTCTTAAATATGAACATATTTTTTTTCGAATATTAAACCAGTGTCAGCTCTAATCTATTTCAATCCATTTTTTCATGGATTTAAAATACGCATTAAAAAAATTTTAATCTATTTTAATCTATTCTCATTTTCTAAGTCTGTCTCGTTTTAAAGAGACAGAGAAGAAAAGTTTTAAGCCTCACTTAAAATCAAAGTAAGTTAGTGCAATCGGGCCTTAGACACTAAACAACGAAATGAAGGCATGTGAAAAAATCAATGCATGTAAATTCGATCATTTGCATTACAATAGATTAGATTATTACATATCTATAATTGAAGAAGCTGCTTTATATGTAGCTAAATGCAGCGACATAATAGGGAACTTTCCAAGACTGTAACAAAATGATCATTTCATCTTTGTTTAACGCGAGCAATTAAGATGTAATAATTCACTTATATTTTTTATTTAACGAGATTTTCTATTTAATCTGCATCCTGTTATTCACTGCGAATACTGAAAATCTATAGTATACATAACGTGAACTATAGATGTAAATAATTAAATATAACGGAACGCGATCAACAACGTTTGTTTGCTTGGAATATCTCGCGAATATTTGTTAATTAACGATGATATTTATCAAAGACTTTATATTCTCGTCATATTCGATATATACATTAATGTAGCATTTGATAGAAGCAGCGATCGATCAATGCGCGACGTGATAGCCATATTTAATTCGTCGAATTCGCGCGATGTAGTGTGATATAACCTAACCTAACCCAACTTTATTTTCTATTCACAGCGCAATACAACGCAACAGTTCTATCTGACTTGCGCAATAATCACTAAGTATGAAATGTTTAGAAATGATGAACGTAAATTAGAATCGATAATTGAAATCAGTAAATATGAATTTAGGATTAATAACGTAAATTAGAATCGACAATTGAAATATTTCGCGATCTGTGCTCGTCCGCAAATGCATGATTTGAAATCTCAATTGAGCGTCGTAAACATCAAGGAAACCATGATGAAATCAGAACTTCAGGAAACCATGAATATTCTGCAGGAGATGATATATACAGTGTAACACGACAAATTATTACATCCTTATTGTTTGTCAATGCTAAACAGAGATGAAATGGTCACTGTGTTACACTATGTGGAAAGTACTCTAAATTAATTGATCGAATGTCATGATCAACATCATTACGGTCAGAATTATATTACAATATTAGGATTACGGAAGATTGCATGTATTTGTCTCATCGTATTTGAATTATAACTTTACAAGTTGTTCGCACAAGGAATAGTAAATTCGTGTAGAAGTAAAAAGAATAGTTGGCGTCAGGAATGTCGAAATATTGAGTGGGCGAAGGTCGTATATTAAGTGTGAATATAAGATGTTGGTGTACTAATCTTACATTTCAATATGTGAATACAATACCATGCGAAGTCTAAATGTACTGAACGATGCAGCGATTGGTGAGTCAACTTGTTTGTCAAGTTTGATTTGTTAATATATACGTATGTATTGAGTTGTCCGGAAAGTTCGTGCCGCAAAAGATTTAAATTTAATAAATATATACTAAAATTTAAATCTTCTGCGTTTGAATTTTCCTTCAAAATCGGCACGAACTTTCCGGACAATCCAATATATAGAAAGCGTTCCACGAGCAGTACGAAATTATATTAAAATAATTAAATTTGTATTTATTTTAATAATAAAAAAGATTGTTATTGTGATTGCAACAATAATTAAGAAATTTAAGCAATTTAAAAACAAATATATATATTTGCTAAATTTACCTCGAACTTATATATATATATGTATATATATATATATATATAAAATGTGTGGATTTTAAATAAAATACAAAAAGCATTTCTTGTTGACTGTTAATGGCAATTGAACGGTAAATCGATATACAAATTATGAGAAACTGATATAGAAACTATGCAGAATATAATTAGATTTTTATAATACAGTCATATGACTTTAAAATTTCTTGGAATAAATTCGACCAAACATGTACAGTATACATTGGTGAAACTGTTGTATATATTTCCACTGTTTTATTATTATACACTCTTGGGACAAAACTCGAGCTTCCGTTGCTTACTCCAGATAAATATTTCAATGCCACGCTTACTTAAATCATATATAAGAAGATCGCTATACTAATTTAAATTTCACGTACGTACTTCATTTATTCTCATATAAACTATAATTTATTCTTCAAAATCTATGATTGTCTAATCTGTATATTCTTGTCTCTATTTTGTCTCTATATATAATTTTTACTGAAATTAAATTTTATTTTATTAAAAATATATCATTATTGTTTAGAATTTGTTTATAAAAATTTAAAGGTTGAGGAATATTTATTATTATTTCTTAACAAATGTATTATTCGATAATTTTGAATTATAACAGAAAATTACGTTACTTAATTGAAAAGATTTATGATTAAGTTTCTCCTCTTATTTATTTATTACATTATTACATTATTTCTTCCTTTATTTCTTTATTGCGATGATTTCACATCAGATTTTCGTAACGATCGCTCGTCGACTAAAAAAAGAAAACGGTTATTAAATATAGAATTCATGGAATTCATCACGAATCCGCGTTCACACGTGTTGAGCAGTCGCACATATAAACACACTGCAAATCCAAATGTATAAAAAGTGATACATATGTGTATGATTAGATTTCTGTATAAAAATGATATTACATGTTTAAATGTATAAATCCTTTTTTATATGTAGTATACTTTGCAGTACAATCATGTATACCTATATATATATAAAATATAAGTCTTTCTCAATTTCATTTTACACGATTTAAATATTTTAATCCGGGAATATAATTGCCCATGATAAATTCGTTACATAACACGAATGAAATTGATACTACAAAAATATTTTATTCTTCTATTTTATTTCATGTATTATCTTATCTAATGTCGTACAATTTATTTTATGTTCTTTAATGTTCTTCATTGCCCAACGCGTGATGAAAATTATCGGTGATACATCCTAACTTAGCGTCCATAACACTTGCGACAGCTATAATAAATGTAGTTTATCGATCTCGAAGTATATCTTTCACGAGCGCGTCCTTCCGCCGAACGCAACGACGATTCTTGTGTACGAGGTTCGGAACGCAGATAAATCTTCGAAACGGCGAGCAGAGCACCTACGGCAGGGTGTTCAGCTTTTGAGCCGATCTCCAGGGCCGTATCCATCGATCTATTCAAGTTCACGGGAGCATGTCCGTGTGGCGCGGATTCGTGAAGCGAGTACCGAAGAGAGAGCGGGAAGGAGCGCGAGGGAGAGGAGGCGAATGCACCGGCAGCAGTAAGGACCAGGTGCATCCATAGGAGCCTGGGAAGCGCAAACTACGGCGAATGAAACGCCGGCAGATGCTACCAAGCCACATCGAGAGAGAGAACAGGCCTTCCGCGTCGTCGTCTATATATGCACAAGACGCATCCCGTCTAACGTCGTCGACTTTGTTTGCTCACGAGACCGTCGTTGGTGTATTCGAGCTCCGAATTCGTTTCCTCTCCTCTCGACCGCTGCGCCGGCCGATCGCGGAAAATTCATTCGCTCCAACTATGAGTTCCTACCAAGGAACGTTATCGTTCTCAAATTCAATCTGAGTTTATTACATACGGAATATGTCATCCTTTTAATCATTTTAGCATAATTATAATAGATTTTATACGGAAAAAAAACGATTTTGCTGAAATATCTAAAAATTTGAATAGATACATTCTGAAAAGAATTTTGTTGAAGTATTAAAATAATTATTTAGGAAACTGAAGCATGATGAGAAATAATGCTGCAAAAAGTCCTACATAATTATTTTGATCTAATAAAATATATAATAATTAATTTTGATCTAACAAAATTATTTTCAGATCTGTATCTAACTAAATTTTTATATTTCAGCAAAACCATTCTCTCTCTTTTTCCGTGTATATTATTAGTACATAGGTATATTGTTTTTGAAACTTGTCCGAGGAATAGAGATTAATTGAGAATCCTGAATAATTCCTGAGTGAAAATTGTTTCCAAATTATGTTCTTGTATATCGATGTTGTTTTTTAAAAAAATCGTATTCATTGTTGATTTTTCGGATAATCGAATTTAGGATATTGCCAGAGCTCGAAATCGCCGTCCATGATTGCGGCATAACGGGCCTGCAAGATTTTTTTTTTCTTTCCATTCTCACTTCGTTTTCTCCCCTCTCCCATTGAAAGTGTTGCTAAAAAATAAATGTGCCGTTTCACATTACGTCCGGTCGCGCGCGCTGTTTCGTCACGTATTACGGACTTTCTCTGTAACTTTCACCGTAGACATTATGAACAATCACGCGAACGATCGTCTTTATTATTTGCACTGTATACTCGTGCAGTTACGCAATCGTTCGAACTGCTTTCACGACATCACGTAGGCTGTTTAAGCGAGGTAACTTGGAAAAAAAGCGAAATGTCGCTTTTAATAATGCAACACATTATTTAATCAAGCGGAAGTTAAACGAGATTGCATCCCATATCGTATTATAAATCGATAACTTGAAACTTTCTTGCTACTTGAATATAAAATCGTATACTTCTTGATAAAAAATGTTTGGCATTTAATCGTTGGTGTTTTATGTACGTAAGCGCTAAAATTATTAACTTTCGTGAAATTGTATTACTTTGTATAATATTTTGTAAAATTAAAAGCAAGCATGTGTTGAAGGACCCATTGTGTAGAATTTTGAAGCCAGTTTTACGATGACGAATCAAACGGCGTAACTTAGGAACGATTCACCGCGACTTGCCATATGTTCGACATAAGATATTTTTTGTCTCGAATTTGACACTAATACGTTATAGGTTCCTCCTCTCTCCAAACTAATTTTGCGTAACAATTTTACTTAGTATTTTTTTACAGATAGAATAAATTATTGATTTTTTTTCCATTTTTTAATAAATAATTTATCTCAAATAACTTGATTTATAAAATATAATATTATTATTTGATAGAAAAGAAATTAAAAATCAAAATTGATTAAAAATATCAAACTTGGCATTAAATTAAAAAATTTCTAAGAGTAAATTCCAGCAAGTTTAAAGAGCATGAGTCTTCTTATAATAGAAAACAAAGATTTTAAGATTATATTAGCAGCGAAAGTAATTGAAGAATTGCCTTGACATAAAAAATAGCATAAGTGACAAAAATGTATAAGGATAGCAAAGTAAGTATGAAAATAGAAAAATATCAAGTATGTTCTTAGCTTATATTTAATTTATTTTTATAAAATTTATAGTATATTTTTTGTCATCTGTTTTCGAGATTATTATTTATTATTCCAATACCCTAATATTTAATATTATTTAAATTCTAATTAATTTTGTTGTATCGCCACTGTTAATGCATAAAAGT
>Ga0157362_1000878_pt1 | contig 11491 bp, 10 predicted proteins | sample AttlaeALBM3_FD_111480 | JGI IMG/M metagenome (GOLD analysis project Ga0157362, IMG submission 111480) | Fungus gardens microbial communities from leaf cutter ant in Ribeirão Preto, State of São Paulo, Brazil - Atta laevigata ALBM3 | ecosystem: Host-associated > Fungi > Mycelium > Unclassified ... | reverse complement strand
ATCCGGGCCAGGAGCAGCAGGTTCTGGAGTTCTTCCGCCAGAACCCGCAGGCGGCCGAGACGCTGCGCGGCCCGATCTTCGAGAACAAGGTCGTGGACTACGTCCTCGAGCTGGCGAAGGTCGAGGAGAAGACCGTGACGCCGGAAGAGCTGGCGGATATCCCGCCCGCCGCCCTTTGATCCGTCACCTGTCGCACTTCTAACAACTCCGCGCCGGTGCCGGGCTGGCATCGGCGCGGAGAATCTCTATCTTGTCCTGAACAGAGGTTGGATCCGGGGCTGGCGGGAGCCCTGGGCCCATGGCAACCAAGCGGAAACCTCCGGGTGCGATGCCTGGAGGCTGACGCGACTGAGGTCAGGATAAGCGCTATGTGGGATCGTGATCCCGTTGAGGTCTATAACAACGCCCTGGTGCCGATGGTGGTCGAGCAGACCTCCCGCGGCGAGCGCGCCTTCGACATCTTCTCCCGCCTGCTCCAGGACCGGATCATTTTTCTGACCGGGCCCGTCTATGACCAGGTGGCGTCCTTGATCTGCGCGCAGCTCCTGCATCTGGAGAGCGTCAACCCGAACAAGGACATCTCGTTCTACATCAACAGCCCTGGCGGCGTCGTATCCGCCGGTCTCGCGATCTACGATACGATGCAGTATATCCGCAGCCCGGTGAACACGGTCTGCATCGGGCAGGCCGCGTCCATGGGCTCGCTGCTGCTGGCCGCCGGCACCAAAGGCAAGCGCCTGGCGCTGCCGAACGCCCGGGTCATGGTGCACCAGCCCTCCGGCGGCGCCCAGGGTCAGGCCAGCGATATCGAGATCCAGGCCAAGGAGATCCTGTATCTCCGCCAGCGCCTGAACGAGATCTACGAGCAGCATACCGGCCAGACGCTGGAAGAGATTGAGCGGCGGCTTGAGCGCGACACCTATATGTCGGCCACGGAGGCCCGCGAGTTCGGGATCGTGGACGAGGTGCTGCAGAACCGCCCGGTCCCGGCCACGGAAGACGGGACGAAGATCTGAAGGAGACGCCCGCGCATGCCATTCCGGCGCGCGGGCAGCGCCTGCCAAGGCGGGCTTGATGAATATTCTGGGGCAGGTCTACTCTCCCCAGCTTGACCTGAGGCGGCCCTTGATCCTGAGCCGCCCAGGGTAGGAGGGGTCATGCCCACGAAGTCGGACTCGAAGAACACGCTGTATTGCTCGTTCTGCGGCAAGTCGCAGCACGAGGTGCGCAAGCTCATCGCGGGACCGACCGTCTTCATCTGCGATGAATGCGTCGAGCTCTGCATGGACATCATCCGTGAGGAGCACAAGACCCATCTGGTGAAGTCGCGCGACGGCGTGCCGACCCCGAAGGAGATCTGCAAGGTCCTGGACGATTACGTCATCGGCCAGTTCCACGCGAAGAAGGTCCTCTCGGTCGCGGTGCACAACCACTACAAGCGGCTGGCGCACGGCGCGAAGAACAACGACGTCGAGATCGCGAAGTCGAACATCCTGCTGGTCGGGCCCACCGGTTCGGGCAAGACGCTGCTGGCCCAGACGCTGGCGCGCATCCTCGACGTGCCATTCACCATGGCGGACGCCACCACGCTTACGGAAGCCGGTTATGTGGGCGAGGATGTGGAAAACATCATCCTCAAGCTGCTCCAGGCGGCCGACTATAATGTCGAGCGGGCGCAGCGCGGCATCGTCTATATCGACGAGATCGACAAGATCAGCCGCAAGTCCGACAACCCGTCCATCACGCGCGACGTCAGCGGCGAGGGCGTGCAGCAGGCCCTGCTGAAGATCATGGAAGGCACGGTGGCCTCCGTTCCGCCCCAGGGCGGCCGGAAGCATCCGCAGCAGGAGTTCCTGCAGGTCGATACGACCAACATGCTCTTCATCTGCGGCGGCGCCTTTGCCGGGCTCGACAAGATCATCAGTGCCCGCGGCAAGGGAGCCGGCGTCGGCTTCGGAGCGGAGGTGCAGGCCCCGGACGAGCGCCGGACGGGCGCCATCCTTCGGGAGGTCGAGCCGGAGGATCTGCTGAAGTTCGGGCTCATCCCCGAGTTCATCGGTCGTCTCCCGGTCGTGGCGACGCTCGAGGACCTCGACGAGGCGGCGCTGATCGAGATCCTTACCAAGCCGAAGAACGCGCTGGTGAAGCAGTATGCGCGCCTGTTCCAGATGGAGGGCGTGAAGCTGTCCTTCACAGAGGACGCGTTGAAGCAGGTCGCCTTGCGCGCCATCGCCCGCAAGACCGGTGCCCGTGGCCTGCGCTCGATCATGGAGGGGATCCTGTTGTCCACCATGTTCGACCTCCCCGGGTTGGAGAATGTCGACGAGGTCGTCATCAACCGTGAGGTGGCCGAGAACAAGGCGAACCCTGTCTTCGTCTATGGGCAGGAGCGGTCGGCGGAGCAATCCGCCTGACCTTCCAGGCTGCCTGCCAAAGACGACGCTGCCCTTGTATCCGGACCGCTGCAGTCCGAAATCTCTTCACGACGACGTTAAGGGGCGTGCCAAGATCGGGCGCTCCTTCGTTGACTGTCCTTGAAGGAGGTCGCAATGGCCAAAGACTCTGACCGGGTGCCGGGCGAGACGCCGGACGAGATCGAGACTCCGGAGCAGGTTACCGAGAACGCCGTGCCCACCGGTCAGCAGGCCGCGCCGGTGACGCCGCGCCGCGTCCGGATTTCCGACGACGAAACGGTGGCGGTCCTCCCGCTGCGCGACATCGTCGTCTTCCCGCACATGATCGTGCCGCTTTTTGTCGGCCGCGAGAAATCGGTGCGCGCTTTGGAAGCGGTGACGAAGGAGGACAAGCAGATCCTCCTGGTCGCGCAGAAGAACGCCTCGCAGGACGATCCGACGGCCGACGACATCTACCGCACGGGCACGATCTCCACGATCCTGCAGCTTCTCAAGCTCCCGGACGGCACCGTGAAGGTGCTGGTCGAGGGTAGCCGCCGCGCGCAGATCCGCGAATTCCGCGAAACGGAGAGCCACTTCGAGGCCCTCATCGACGAGCTGCCCGAACCGCAGGCCGAGGGCGGCGAGATCGAGGCGCTTGGACGCACCGCGGTCAGCCAGTTCGAGCAGTATATCAAGCTCAACAAGAAGATCGCGCCCGAGGTCCTGGTCTCGCTCAACCAGATCGAGGAGCCGAGCAAGCTCGCCGACACGATCGCGAGCCACCTGAACCTCAAGATCTCCGAGAAGCAGGAACTGCTGGAAACCATCCCGGTCTCCGAGCGGTTGGAGCGCGTCTTCGCCCACATGGAGGCGGAGATTGGTGTTCTTCAGGTCGAGAAGCGCATCCGCAACCGCGTGAAGCGCCAGATGGAGAAGACCCAGCGCGAGTACTATCTGAACGAGCAGCTGAAGGCGATCCAGAAGGAGCTGGGCGAGGGCGAGGACGGCAAGGACGAGACCGCCGAACTCGAGGACCGCATCAAGAAGACCAAGCTCTCCAAGGAGGCCCGGGACAAGGCGATGGCGGAGCTGAAGAAGCTGCGCGCCATGAGCCCGATGTCGGCCGAGTCGACGGTGGTTCGCAACTATCTCGACTGGCTGCTCACTATCCCTTGGAAGAAGCGCTCCAAGGTCCGCAACGACGTGACGGAGGCCGAGCGCGTGCTCGATGCCGACCATTACGGGCTGGAGAAGGTCAAGGAGCGGATCCTCGAATATCTTGCTGTCCAGAGCCGGGCCAACAAGCTGAAGGGCCCGATCCTGTGCCTCGTGGGGCCGCCGGGCGTGGGCAAGACGTCGCTCGGCAAGTCGATCGCCAAGGCGACGGGCCGCAACTTCGTGCGCATGTCGCTTGGCGGCGTTCGCGACGAGGCGGAAATCCGCGGCCACCGGCGCACCTATATCGGCTCCATGCCGGGCAAGGTGATCCAGGGCATGAAGAAGGCGAAGTCGTCCAACCCGCTCTTCCTGCTCGACGAGATCGACAAGCTCGGCGCGGACTGGCGCGGCGATCCGTCTTCCGCCCTGCTGGAGGTGCTGGACCCGGAGCAGAACAGCACGTTCGCCGACCATTATCTCGAGGTGGATTACGACCTTTCGGACGTGATGTTCGTCACCACGTCGAACAGCCTGCACATGCCGCAGCCTCTGCTCGACCGCATGGAGATCATCCGGATCCCCGGCTACACGGAGGACGAGAAGGTCGAGATCGCCAAGCGTCACCTGGTGAGCAAGCAGGGCGAGGCGCACAGCCTGAAGCCGGACGAGTGGTCGGTGTCGGACGATGCGCTTCGCGAGCTGGTGCGGACCTACACCCGCGAGGCGGGCGTGCGTAACCTCGAGCGCGAGATCGCCAACCTGGCGCGCAAGGCGGTGAAGGAGATCGTCACCGGCAAGGCGAAGAAGGTCGCGATCACCAAGAAGAACCTCGAGAAGTACGCGGGCGTGAAGCGGTTCCGCTACGGTGAGGCCGAGTCGGAGGACATGGTCGGCGTCGTGACGGGTCTTGCCTGGACGGAGGTCGGCGGCGAAATCCTGACGATCGAAAGCGTCATGGTGCCGGGCAAGGGCACGGTGAAGCACACCGGCAAGCTCGGCGACGTGATGCAGGAGAGCGTGTCGGCGGCCTTGTCCTATGTCCGCAGCCGCTCGATCACCTTTGGCATCAAGCCGACGTTGTTCGAGAAGCGGGATATCCATGTGCACGTGCCGGAGGGAGCGACTCCAAAGGACGGCCCGTCCGCGGGTATCGCCATGGCGACCTCGCTGGTGAGCGTGATGACCGGCATCCCCATCCGTCGCGATGTGGCGATGACGGGCGAGATCACGCTGCGTGGCCGGGTGCTGCCGATCGGCGGCCTGAAGGAGAAGCTGCTGGCGGCAATGCGCGCCGGCATCACCACGGTCTTCTTCCCGAAGGACAATGAGAAGGACCTGGCCGAGATTCCGGACTCGGTGAAGAAGCACCTGAAGCTCATCCCCGTCGCGCATGTGGACGAGGTGATCGGGAAGGCGCTGGTCCGTGCGCCGGAGGCAATCGAGTGGGAGGAGCCGGCGGAGCCGGTGGCGCCTGCCACCGCCGCGCCGTCGCCGCCTCTGACGCACTGAGCCGGGTGCCGGTAGCTACGCGCTGAAACGCAAGGACTAAGGCTCGGCGGTCGCGTCGAGTCGGAGCGACCGGCCCGGGTGACGAGTGATCTCGTCGCCCGGGCCGTTCTTCTTTCGCGGCGGAACTGTGGCTTCCGCATCCAGCGGCTGGGCCGCCCGCTTCAACCTGTCCCCGCGCTGCTCTACTGTCCGCGCCTTCGCGCGCCTCCGGTTTCCGGTGGCCGCGCTCGGGGCCGGTCGGCTCCGGAGCATCCGAATACCGAAAGGCGCTTCATGGAGAAGGCACTCAACAAGCAGGAGCTCGTCGCCGCCGTTGCGGACAAGGCGGACCTGCCGAAGGCAAAGGCGGGCGAGGTGGTCGAGGCGGTGTTCTCCGCCATCGAGACCGCGCTCAGGAACAAGCAGGAGGTCCGGCTGGTCGGGTTCGGGACCTTCGTGACAGCGACGCGCAAGGCCGCCAAGGGCCGCAATCCGCGGACGGGCGAGGAGATCGAAATCCCTGCCTCGACCTCCGTCCGCTTCAAGCCCGGAAAGGGGCTTAAAGACGCCGTCGGCTGAATGATGTATTCCCGTGCCCCAGGGGGCAGACTCCAGTGCATGTCCTTAGGGCACGGGTCTTTTTCCGGGCGGTTAGCTCAGCGGTAGAGCGTCTCGTTTACACCGAGAGGGTCGGCGGTTCGATCCCGTCACCGCCCATTCCCACTTCCATACAATTTGCCGCAGAAGGCGGGTTGACGGGGCCGGGAGCGCCCTTTAAACCGCCGCTCACGCCAGTCAGCGGGTGTAGCTCAGTTGGTTAGAGCGCCGGCCTGTCACGCCGGAGGTCGCGGGTTCGAGCCCCGTCACTCGCGCCAGCGATCATCGGAACGATGATCGCGATGAGACGATGAAGTTCTCGACCGGGCGCGTTTCCCAGAAGTTCCAGAACATAAGCATGCTTTCGCCGCAGCGGAGTCTCGCGCCGTAACCTGAACGAAATGCGAGAAATGCTGCGCCGCACCTTTGCCAGCGGCGTCAGTTGGGATTACCTTCCGGTCATAGTTTCGCGTCGCATCTTGCCGCGTTGGTCGCCGCAGCCTGCCCCGCGAGAGCATGACGAGACGGTCAGATGCAGAGTCTGCTTTCCCAGTATTTCCCGATCCTCGTGTTCATCCTCATTGCCGCCGCAGTCTCCGGCGCGATGCTGGGGGCGTCGCTCCTGGCGGGCCAGCAGAATCCGTATCCCGAGAAAGTGTCCGCCTATGAGTGCGGCTTCGAGGCCTTCGACGATGCGCGCCGCCGCTTCGACGTGCGATTCTACCTCGTGTCGATCCTCTTCATCATTTTCGATCTCGAAGTGGCCTTCCTGTTTCCGTGGGCTGTGAGCCTTGCCCATATCGGGCTGTTCGGCTTCCTATCGATGATCGGCTTCCTCGGCGTTCTGACGATCGGCTTCATCTATGAATGGTGCAAAGGCGCCCTGGAGTGGGAGTAAGGGCGATGAGCGCTGATCAGGTCATCACAGCCGGAGCCGCGAGCGACGCCAACGGCCTCGCCTGGAACCGGGAGGCTCTGGAACCTGGACCGGCCCAGGACGCCGTCATCAAGGGGATCACCGGCGAGATCACCGAGAAGGGTTTCGTCGTCGCGAACCTCGACAAGCTGGTGAACTGGGCTCGGACCGGCAGCCTCTGGCCGCTCTCCTTTGGCCTGGCCTGCTGCGCCGTCGAGATGATCCACGCCTTCATGCCGCGCTACGACCTTGACCGGTTCGGCATCATTCCGCGTGGCAGCCCGCGACAGGCCGACGTGATGATCGTGTCGGGCACGCTGACGAACAAGATGGCGCCGGCCCTGCGCCGCATCTACGACCAGATGTCCGAGCCGCGCTGGGTGATCAGCATGGGTTCATGCGCGAATGGCGGCGGCTACTACCACTACTCCTATTCAGTGGTGCGCGGCTGCGACCGGATCGTTCCCGTCGACGTGTACGTCCCCGGATGTCCGCCCACCGCTGAAGCGTTGATCTACGGGATCCTGCAGTTGCAGAAGAAGATCCGCCGGACGGGGACGATTCTGCGTGGTTGAGATGGCGAAGGGGCTGCGGATGGGCGCGCTTGGGTCGCTCGCGGTGGCGCTGGGCACCCAGTTCCGCGGCGTGAGCCGGGCGGCCCTCGAGAAGGGCGAGCTGGTGGTGCATGTGCATCGCGACTCGCTCTTCGATCTGATGGAGGTGCTGCGGGACGATCCCCGCTTCGCGTTCCAGCAGATGATGGATTTGTGCGGTGTCGACTTTCCGGAACGGTCGGAGCGATTCGATGTCGTCTACAACCTGTTGTCGGTCACGCTGAACCAGCGCTGCCGGGTCATTACGACGACCGACGAGACGGCCCCGGTGCCGTCCGTTCATCGTCTTTGGCCTTCGGCGACCTGGTGGGAGCGCGAGTGCTACGATCTGTTCGGGGTCCTGTTCTCCGACCAGCCCGACCTGCGCCGCATCCTGACCGATTACGGCTTCCAGGGCTTCCCGCTCCGGAAGGATTTCCCACTCACCGGCTACACGGAGGTCCGCTACGACGTGGACCGGCGCCAGGTGGTGTACGAGCCGGTGAAGCTGACGCAGGATCTCCGGAACTTCGACTTCGTGTCGCCGTGGGAGGGGATGCTCACCCTGCCTGGCGACGAGAAGGCGCATCAGGATCGCCAGGGTATCGCCGCGGGTGCGCCCGGCAGCGGCCGCGGCCGGTAAGGGAGCGAGCGCGATGAGCGATATCGTCCTGAGCGAAGACATTCCCGAAGCCCTCCGGAGCGATGCCGAGGCGCAGGTGAGGGAGGTCAAGACCGTCGAGATCGACAGTCACTCGCTGAATTTCGGTCCGCAGCATCCTTCCGCCCACGGCGTGCTCCGGCTGGTGCTGGAGATGGACGGCGAAGTCGTCGCGCGCGCCAGCCCGCATATCGGCCTGCTGCACCGCGGGACGGAGAAGCTGATCGAATACAAGAGCTACATGAAGGCTCTGCCGTATTTCGACCGGCTCGATTACGTGTCCCCGATGTGCGAGGAGCAGGCTTTTGCTCTGGCGACAGAGAAGCTGCTCGGCATCGAGATTCCGGAGCGCGCGAAGTGGATTCGCACGCTCTTTGCCGAAATTACGCGCGTTCTGAACCATCTGCTGAACATCACCTCGTTCGGTCTGGACGCCGGTGCGCTCACGCCCGCGCTCTGGGGCTACGAGGAGCGGGAAAAGCTGCTGGAGTTCTACGAGGCGGCGTCGGGCGCGCGCTTCCACGCGAATTATTTCCGCCCGGGCGGAGTCGCACGCGATCTTCCGGCGGGGCTCGAGGATCGCATCGGCGAGTGGGCCCAGGAATTTCCGAATTTCATCGACGATCTGGAGTCGATGTTGACAGGCAACCGCATCTGGAAGCAGCGGACGGTCGGCATCGGCGTGTTCACGCCGGAGCAGGCGCTGGCCTGGGGCTTCAGCGGGCCGTGCCTGCGTGCTTCGGGCGTGCCGTGGGATCTGCGGCGCTCGCAGCCCTATGACATGTACGATGCGGTGGAGTTCAACATCCCCGTCGCCCGCAACGGCGACTGCTACGACCGCTATCTCGTCCGCGTGGCCGAGTTGCGCGAGAGCGTCCGGATCATCGAGCAGTGCCTGCAGCGCATGAAGCCGGGTCCGGTGAAGGTGCAGGACAACAAGATCGTGCCGCCGTCGCGCCGCGAGATGAAGCGGTCGATGGAAGCGCTGATCCATCATTTCAAGCTCTACACCGAGGGCTACCACGTGCCGGCGGGCGCGACGTACACGGCGGTCGAAAGCCCGAAGGGCGAGTTCGGCGTGTATCTTGTCGCGGACGGCGGCAACCGGCCGTATCGCTGCAAGATCCGGTCCACGGGCTTCGCCCATCTCCAGGCGATGGACGAGATGTCCAGGCGTCACATGCTGGCCGACGCGGTCGCGATCATCGGGTCGCTCGATCTCGTGTTCGGCGAGATCGACAGGTAAGCAGCAATGTCCGGTCAGTTTTCTGGAGAAAATATCGGCCACGGACAGCCGGGGCACGCGCCGCGGCCGTCGGAGCCGGCTCAGCCGAGCTCGTTCACCTTCGACGAGGAGAGCGAGGCGCAGATCACAAAGGTGCTGGCGCGCTATCCGGAAGGGCGCCAGGCCAGCGGTGTCATCCCGCTGCTCTGGATCGTGCAGAAGCAGATGTGGCGGCAGACCAACAGCGGCTGGGTGCCACGCGTGGCGATGGATGTCATCGCTGCCCGCCTGAGCATGCCGCCGATCCGCGTCTACGAGGTTGCGACCTTCTATCTGATGTTCAACACCAAGCCGGTAGGCAAGTACCACCTGCAGGTGTGCACCACGACGCCGTGCTGGCTCCGCGGATCGGACCAGATCGTCTCGGCCTGCCGAAACGCGACGGGGCTGCGGCACTGGGGTGAGACGACGGAAGACGGGCTGTTCACCATGACGGAGGTCGAATGCCTTGGCGCCTGCGCCAATGCGCCGATCGTCCAGGTGAACGACGATTATTACGAGGACCTGGACGCGGAGCGGACGAAGGAGCTGATCGAAGCGCTGCGGCGTGGCGAAACGCCGCCCTACGGCCCGACGATCGACCGGTTCAACTCGGCGCCGGTTGGTGGACGCACGACGCTGCTGGAGCAGCCGGTGCCGCCATCCCAGCTGGCGGGACAACCGGCGGACAAGCCGAAGGCCGAGACGGCGTGAGCGGGCGGGATCTGGGACAGATACGATGCTGAGCGACAAGGACCGGATCTTCACCAACATCTACGGTCACCATGATTGGCGGCTGGCAGGTGCCCGGATGCGCGGCGATTGGGACGACACCGCGTCGATCCTGGCCAAGGGCCGCGACTGGATCATCAACGAGATGAAGGCGTCCGGCCTGCGCGGCCGCGGCGGCGCCGGCTTCCCGACCGGTCTCAAATGGTCGTTCATGCCGAAGGTGTCGGACGGGCGCCCGTCCTACCTCGTCATCAACGGCGACGAGAGCGAGCCCGGGACCTGCAAGGATCGCGAGATCCTGCGCCACGAGCCGCACAAGCTGATCGAGAGCGCGCTGATCGCCTCCTTCGCGATGGGGGCGCACACCTCCTACATCTACATTCGTGGCGAGTTCTTCCACGAGGCGCGCCACCTGCAGATCGCCATCGAGGAGGCCTATGATGCCGGCCTGATCGGGCGGAATGCGTGCGGCTCGGGATGGGATTTCGACTTCCACATCCATCGCGGCGCGGGCGCCTATATCTGCGGCGAGGAAACGGCGCTTCTCGAGAGCCTCGAGGGCAAGAAGGGCATGCCGCGCATGAAGCCGCCTTTTCCGGCGGCCATGGGCGTTTATGGCTGCCCGACCACGGTGAACAACGTGGAAAGCATCGCGGTCTCCTCCACCATCCTGCGCCGCGGCGCGTCCTGGTTCACCTCGCTGGGCCGGCCGAACAATTTCGGCACCAAGCTGATGGCGATCTCGGGCCACGTGAACAGGCCCTGCGTGTTCGAGGAAGAGCTCGGCGTGCCGATGCGCGAGGTGATCGAGCGGCATGGCGGCGGCGTGCGCGGGGGCTGGGACAATCTGCTGGCGGTGATCCCGGGTGGGTGCTCGGTGCCTGTGTTGCCGGCGGCCACTTGCGCGGACGTGCTGATGGATTTCGACAGCCTGCGCGCACAGCGTTCGGGCCTCGGCACCGCGGCAATGATCGTGATGGACAAGTCCACGGACATCGTCGCGGCGATCGCGCGCTTCTCGCGCTTCTTCAAGCATGAAAGCTGTGGCCAGTGCACGCCCTGCCGCGAAGGCACGGGCTGGATGATGCGCGTGATGGAGCGCATGGTCGCGGGCAGGGCGGAGATCGAGGAGATCGACATGCTGGAGCAGGTGACCCGGCAGGTCGAGGGCCACACGATCTGCGCGCTTGGCGACGCGGCGGCCTGGCCGATCCAGGGGCTGATCCGGCATTTCCGGCCGGTGATGGAAGAGCGAATCATGGCGTACAAGCGGGCGCACGGCGCGGCGCCCCTGGCACCGACGCCCGAGAACATGCCGGCGGCGGCGGAGTAAGGCGGAGATGGCAAAGCTCATCGTCGACGGAATCTCGGTCGAGGTCGCGAACGGCTCGTCGGTGCTCCAGGCCTGCGAAGCGGCCGGTAAGGAAATCCCGCGCTTCTGCTATCACGAGCGTCTGTCGATCGCCGGCAATTGCCGCATGTGCCTGGTCGAGATCGAGCGGGCGCCGAAGCCGGTGGCTTCCTGCGGCTTCCCGGTCGCGGACGGCATGGTGGTCAAGACCGACACTGAGGTGGTGCGCCGGGCGCGTCGCGCCGTGATGGAATTCCTGCTGATCAACCATCCGCTGGACTGCCCGATCTGCGACCAGGGCGGCGAGTGCGACCTGCAGGACCAGGCGATGGGCT
>Ga0157362_1000876_pt1 | contig 11496 bp, 4 predicted proteins | sample AttlaeALBM3_FD_111480 | JGI IMG/M metagenome (GOLD analysis project Ga0157362, IMG submission 111480) | Fungus gardens microbial communities from leaf cutter ant in Ribeirão Preto, State of São Paulo, Brazil - Atta laevigata ALBM3 | ecosystem: Host-associated > Fungi > Mycelium > Unclassified ... | reverse complement strand
ACCCATTTAGAGCCGGTGTTGCCGGCTCATAAAGGAAATACGTCACGGCAGGACCGCGGCTGCAGCGTGCTCGCAATACCTTAATTAAGAAGAGCGTCATAATGCCAACGCATATAATGTCATATATCAGGAAATTTCAATGGACCGCTTTACACCGCTCGGCTTTACTGCGTTATTAATTCAGGAACAGCGGTGGATAAATATTCGCGGTATAACGCAGCCTTATAACGTTAAATAACTGGCGCGACAGTATATTATTCTGATACCGTATGAAATATATGATTACATCACAGTCTTTTATAACGCGCGCAAAATTATAATTTTATTCTTAACAGACGTTTTCTTTGTTGACATCTATTTGATTTTTTTTGTGCGCTCTTAATTTTATTGTATAATTTTATTCAGAAAACGCAAACTTGAGTACACACATTTCTATATGTCTATTTGCGTTTCTTATTTGATCGAAACGAAAAAGAGATATTATCTATTTATTATTCGATTATAGATTGGTCAATTAAATTTTTATTCAGGGCATATTATTAAATTATATCCAATTTAAGTTATTTTCGATTATTTTTATAGGTCACTGCTCTTACTCAATCTAATTTAATTAAAATAATAGAATTAAACAATTTAACTCAAGAAAATGAAATTTATTGAAATTTGATTGATATTTAATTTATTATTTACTAATTAGTGCAGGATATTATTTTTACTTTCAAATTAACCACAGAAATAGATTAATTATCTTTCATACCCCATGGAAGTTAAAAATAACAGTATGTTATTTAACAAAGGATTGGGTTATCATTGCTCCTTTAATATCTAACAGTGCATCGCTGAATCATCGCGAGCATCATAATAATAATAGCAAGTTTAATTGCGCCTAGCTACGCTCAGCCATGAGTTCTCATTTCAACGCCGAAATATGACCTGTGATAGATACGACTTAATCGCTCGAGCTATCCACCTACTTTCGCCAGATGATGATGAATCATCCTTCGCGCATGGATCTCGCGTGGAATACCCTCGACTTTGTGTCCCTTGCGGAACAGATTCCCTTCCCGCGAGTAGTACGGATGCGGAGTGTTTTCTGACGCGACACTTCGATCGGAAATGGCCCGGAAGAAAGGGGGTTGAGGCGGAGTTTACGAGCACCGGGTACCGCGCCGTTCTTTTCAGCGCAACCGTCGAGTCGGCCACGACTGTGATTCATAGACATATCCTACGAATTATGGAGCCGACGAGAATACGCTCGGGAGACGCCGGCGGAAAGAGAGCGAAACATTTTTATCTCCCGGCTCGTCTGGTCGGGGAGAATCGGGCGCGTCGCGGAAATAAAACACGGTTAATACGGACGTAGCGGCGCGCGAGGGAAGAGGATGTTATTAAAACTGCCGTTGCTGATTAGATGAGCTAATTTCTCGGCAGCACGTGAAACTTTTAAATTCACCCCCGACTCTCGCGCCAACGGCCGGCGTTTTGCGCGTGTGCGCTTCTCCTCCGGGTTGTCGTTGATTTTTTTTTATCCTTCTCGACAACGAGGGATGCCCAAAAGGGTTTTCGTCGCTCGCGGTTATCCCTTTGTGCAAGACGCACCCGCCCCGTTCGACCCTTCCCGCCCACAGCTTCGTTCTTCTATGCATCAAATAAAGCCTCCGTGGAGGGTCTACCTCACTTTTTACAGGCTAATTTGTTTAGCCACCACGGTAACGACATCTCGTAAAACGACATCCTTTATTTTCGTCTGCGAAACATCCACCGTTCACTGCGACTATCCTGTCACTGAATCGTCATCATAGTATTTCGTGTGCTCAATCCTCACTTCCTTTGCTATTCCTCTCAATTTTTTGTCTGTCTCTCTTTTTATACTTTCTGTCTCCCCTTATATTCTTCGGATGGTAAACGCTAAATTATCGTCGACGGAAAGTTCGTACAGAACCGCTTGTTCTCCAACACTCGAGGACTCGCGAAGACTTCGTGGAAACATCGTGTAACTCCTGCATTTACGTAGTTTCGAGGAAATTCGAACCAACGGGGAGCTCGCATGTGGAAATTTGTTTAAAAGTCCCATTTGCGACTGCATTTTTGTGAAGCCCACACGTATATACTTTGTCGTACGTAAGTGATGAGCGTCAAACGCATAAAGTCGGTCCTGAAATACTACATGATGAAGAGTTGACATGAAGTGCCATCACAAACAAAATAGTTCGATGCCACAGAATTTCGATGCTCCAATATTTTTTGCGAGCGAATTTATAACATGAATGTGTCGACCACTCGCGGAATCGTAACGTATGCAACGTAAAAACCTGCATTTCGCCTAATCGTACGAACTTACCGGGCATAATTTCACACGGGCCGTATCCATGCGACGCTTGTGTCCGGAACCTATATTACTGCACTGGTTAACCTACGACCTCGGTAAATGATATGGAATTATCTCGTGGCCTGTACATGTATATCCTGACAACTTTCGGGGTCTGAAATACCCCGTTTGCGCGTTTCTCATCGGTCTGCATTAATGGCGCGACTGAAGTTAAATACTACGTTAAATATAGATGTACAGTTTGCGCAATTAATGCCTTTTAATCCTGTTTTGGCATTGCATGTTATCTTCTCGGTTATTTTTACATTCGTAGCCGAAATACGCGAGTTTTTTCAATTTCTAGACTGATCTAGAGAGCTTAAAAGAGATCTGCCAATGCCGACTCGATCAATGATTGGCTCTCGCATATTATTCTGAAACCGGATGTGAGAGAAGCGAACATGAAAGTAAGAGAAGCGATATCAACTTGCTTAAGATTCTCATCGAAATTGGCATTGATATGTGGCGCGCATTTCCAAAATCATGTGATTTCCGGTTTCACAACATCATGCCGGACTTTAATCTCTATTTTTAGAATCTCTAAGCTGGTTTGTTCGATTACTATGCTATGAACGTATAAACGACCAAGAAGATAAACGCGCACTGCCTCAATAGTGATGTCATAGGATTGGAAAGCATTAATTGGCGCAAACTGTACAAGCGCAATTGTGCATATCGCGAAAAATGCGAGAGAGAGAGAGAGAGCACGCTCGCGTTATCAACCGCTGCCATCCGAACGAGTGTACGCGCGCGCGCGGGGAAAAAGGGAAGATAAATCTAAAAAAAGGAGAGGGTGCGAACGCCGCCAGTGGTTAAAATGCATCAATCCCCCGCACCGCCAACCCCCGATTTACCACCCCGTGTACCATCTCGTTCCTATCCCCCACGCTGCTGCGGGTATTCTTCACGCTTCGCGAAAATTATCGTGCGTCGTAACTTTCACGCTCGCCGCGCGGGAATTCTTCGCGCTTTTGCGTACGATGGAAATTGTTCGCGGAGAATGATGTACGGATTCGTGGCACGGCGCGTGCGGTCTTCGTATTATGGTCGGCTTAACGAGCAATTTCTGTCGACATTTATTCTATCGGGTATACCGTATATTTTCACGGGAGAATACTACGTGTAGCTTGTATCTTCAATGAAGGTAAAATCTCGCGATATTACAGCGAAAACATCATGTATCCTTCCGCGACAAAGATGCGCCATTGTACCCCCTAGAAACGTAACAAGAATGACGTATCTTCGAATGAATATCTCAATGAATTTATGAGTTTCAATTAAATTATGTGAACGAGCTTTACATTTGATATTTTAATTAATATATTTTAATATAGGAGGAGAGGCACGAGGTATAAAATACGGAACTAAGGCTGTTGAATCAAGATCACATCAACAGCTAACGTTCATTACACCGTTAAACACTACCTTTTGTCTCGAGCCCAGCTTTTACATCTCTTTTTCGCAGAACTAATTGATTTACCTTCGCTACTGCTGTGCAAGCACAATAACGCCGTGCCGCTCGCTGGCTCTTCGCTACCGCGTCTACGTCGCTACAGTCATTTTGCATCGTCGCGCGACCATTAGTGCAGCGTTGACGCGTGTACATATTTTTTACGATAATTTTGTCTGAAGAGTATTTTGAAGAATTTTTCTCTTCGTGTTATGATTCGGCAGAATAAGCCGCGACATCGAGTAACTTTACCATCAACTCGTTATATTAAATCTAATTAAATAAGAGAATTTCTATACATTTGGTCAAAGCGAATCTTAAATATTTCTGTGTGAATTCAGATTAATACATATCTGATTCTGTAATCTGCATGTCGAAATTTTTTTTGAAACGCACTCATGAGCAGAATCAAAATAGTAATATCACTTATTAAATTGATTAGTAATTTGACAATTTTTGATGTAAATAAGTATTTTCACAAGCATATTAATAATTATTAATTTAATAATGAGAATTCTAAAACTGCAAAAAATTTCGACACATAAATTGTAGAATCTCTCAGATATATAAATTCGTATAAATTTAGAAATATTTAAGCATTATTATGATTTACAACTTAATGCAATTGAAAGTAATCCTAGAGCTGATGTTAGCTGTTTATTTTATTTATTAATATGGTATGATCAACTGAGCTGTGATCAATAGCTGAACTATAATAGCTCTGAATTTATATTGTATCGAATTTTATTCATCATAGCCAATAAAATAATAATGTAATTATAATCCTAGAGCATTATTGATACGTAAATTTTATATAGTGAGGAAGATTATTGAGCGCTAAGTCTTCATATCATTGATATGTCATCAGGAAGTCTAATCTAAAAAGTCCATGTTAAAAGTTAGGACAAGCGCAGACAAGCTTTTAAAAATTCAGTCCATTATAAGTTTGAACTCGCTTGGTCAATATGTATATCTACTATAACAGAATGTGTGATTTTTAAGCAGTTATTACGTATTTTATTTAAGTTACAAAGAGAAACAAGAAAAAATTGGATTACATTTATATGTTATTTCAAAATTTTTGTGTTTATTCTTTTTTAAATTAATAATTAGGTTACCTGTGTTTAAAAAAAAAGTCTATATTATATTTTTTCATTTTTTTAAAATATGAAATGTATGAAAATTTTACGTTATTGTACATTAATTAAGAATGGCTTACTTCTCTGTATATAAAATTTGCATATAGCAGTATTATATTATTCAATCGAGGATACCGTTCCAGTTAATTGAGCATAATTTAGAATTTTCTATATTGAGTGTCAGTTAGCTTCTTTACCATAGCCGTAGGAAGTTAGTTAAGACTGAATTAAAAAAAATATGAATCGAAATATTTTATTAGCTTCATCTTGACACTCACAAAGTGAACGACTTCCTGCGCTTTATGAACGCATGAGAACGATCTCGACTTATTTACTCTTTAGAGTTATAAGTGGCCCTCTCTAGCAAATTGACGATATCCGCTCACCCGACCTACCTTACTTTCGGCTATTTTTGTGAGAATGCATTCATCTATTATGTTTATTATCGCGATATATTTTGCGCGGCGATTCTATTTGCATGAAAAATTAATTAAACTTCAATGACATGAAAGGGGATGCGAAGATGGAGATGTGGCGCCACAAACACTGGAAGAGATCCAAGGTGCGGCGTTTCGAGATAAAACATGCGAGATAACGGAACAAAAAGGGATTTTGCGCGATTATATCCACTTTTGCGAACACCTTCAGTCAACGAGCGAAAGAACGCTCGGAAGAGAGTTCATGTGAAAAAACGGAACTGATCGACAGTATAAAAGAGACGATAGTCCTCGAATCGAATGGCCGTTCGGCTCAATGCCAAATTATTTTCTACTCGTGAAACACTCGACGCGGCGAGGAAGGGACGAAGTAGTTAAGAGGACGCAGACCACAAGTTTCCACAGCCACTTCACATCAATCTAAGACACATATTCAATGATTCGGATTGGAATAGGGACATCGCGATCATGCATTCTCAATCTCTTTCTACGAAAATAATCGATTCCAGGACTCATGATGGATTACGTACCACATTAAGTTATTCCTTTTTTTAAGAGATTTTGATATTATAGGTACTTGCCACAACGATGACTTGCTATCGTTCATTTCTCTTGCATTCTTCACCGACTTTGGATGACGTTCTATGGTCATTAAGTGATTTGTTTGATACGGAACGAGCAAACAAAACGCTCGAGTTACTTTTCGAGTACTGGATGATGAAGAGAACTTTTGTGTTCGGGTTTGAAAGAACGGAAACTAGAATGCCATTGGAGATCTGTTTCACTCCATTTCGTTTCATTTTCTTCCGTTGAGTGCCTCTAGAACTATTACTCGAGAGGCTGTTAATCTTTCTTTGGAAACTTGGATTGTCCATTAATCGTTTTAATGCCATTGTCCTACAACCTTTTAACGATAATTATAGACTGTATAATTAGCTGTTTATTGCTCCGAATTTAGCTCTAAAATTTGAAATATTTTAAATGCTATTTTTTGATTTTAAAGTATTGTTTAAGAAACATGTAATATGATATATACACTGAATAAAAGAATTTGATAATAGCTATAATAAAAATATTTAGTGAAATAATGCTAATTAAATGTTCAATTAATAAATTCAAAAGTTATATATATATTTTACTTTCCTAAATATTTTATAAGTAGAATTATCAAATGGCTACCTTTTTTTTCAGTGAAAATATCATTGGGAAACATTTTTATCAACAAATTTTGATCTACTTTGTTAAAACACACACACACACACACATTTATATAGTACAAAATTAAAAAGACAATACAGTACCTTTTATAGAAATATAAATCTATGGATCTTATTACTGATTAATGTGCTTGATAAATTTCATAAATTGAGTTCGGAAGGGAAAATCAATTGATGCCATGGGGTAGTTCGAAATTCTTATGTAAGCTAAAAAGAAAAGGGACAAGAAGGATTTTGCTTGGAAGGGTCTGCTGCACCCTCGACTCCGTCGTATTTCTTTCGTATTTCTTGTCGAGAGCTTATTAATCCCTCTTACTAGAGCGTTATATTATTCGTTGCTCACTCTGTCGCCTCTCCTTTATGTCCGACTCGGAGGAAACGATTACCGGCATAAAAATTGTGGGCCTCTTTTGTCCCTGTTCCCTTTGAGCGTGTTCTTTCATTTCACGTCATTTGATTAATGAAAGTGCGCTGATTGTACGAAGAACAGGCTTTGACGTGGAGAGCATTTCTCTCTCTGTCAAGCGAGTCGAAAGAAATGATAAGATTGTCGCTTATTATGGCACATGTTTTATCTTTTCGAATCATGGTGATATCGCTTTTGAGGATCATTGTTTAATATTTATCGCTTTTGAGGATAATTATTTAATATCAAAAAAAGAACAACTTATCGAAGTTTTATCGACGTTTATTCTATATTTGCGCGATATAAAAATGGATCTAAAGTTATACATCCATCTTTTTTTTTGTCGAAACAGCATTTTGATGATTGAAGTATCTGATTTTATGCCTTATATCAAGCATCACTGTGAAAAGAGCACAGAAAGAAGTCCAGCGATAAATTAAAGCGCGCTGCGATCGTTGCGTGTTAAAAGCATCAAGAAATCTCCGACTTAATTTCGCAGTGGAATCGTCGCGTTTGGCGTTTATTTCGTGGCCCTCGATCGACAACTACGCATTACTTGGCACGATCGATGATGTCTTGATTGCAAGCCTCGAAACATCGAGGCTCGTTCTCACCGCGCTATATTTATTGACTATATCTGCGAATCGGCCCAACTTGCGTACCGATGAGGATAAAAGAAATAGAATGAGATGAAATAGGAAGGATCGTCCCGCCGACTAACAGCACACGGCGCAGTAACTCGTCATCGGGCGAACGATTATATTTGCCCGACTGTGAATTAGCATAATTGAGCGTTACCCGTGAAAGCACCGAATTGGTGGTGGATAATGACTTCCTGCCAAGAAAAGAAGTGCGGTCGGTCGAACGTCGCCGGTTAATTACACTCTTTTCTGGCTGGCCGACATTGCGGGACGTTCGCTCGTAAGATACCGAGCGGTTCGAGGTGAGAACAAGATCGGAGAAACGAATGCAAGAAGCAAGAGGGATGGACGATATTTACGGTTTTGCGAGAAGATTAACGAATCGACTCTCTCCATGCACCGTGCTTACCTCGTCGCCGATATAATGATCCATGAGCGAATAATCCAGCAAATAACTGAGTGAGTGGGTGACTGTTTGCTGATCACGTTGATGTATTAATTATCGCTATGTCATAGTCAGCGGCTACGATAAATTCATGCATTGTACTGTCAGCCATTACATCCTGTTGCTTGTAGCATGCGCTATTGACATGTAGATAACAGGAATGTTATTATCGTTATCAAGAGATACTAATTTGTATTTCCTAGCTGACGTTAAGAAGTCACATTTATCATTGTTGTTAACGTTTGATTTAATTTATCGTCGTGCAATCATTTATCTCGTAGGTTCATTATAGCTAATTTATTTTATTCCAATCGATATTCGCGAGTTCAATAGACCCGCACATTTTCTTCAACTATAATAATACGTTGTGAAAAGTTGTAAGAAATATTTTTCATAATCTTGCATAAATTTTAAGTTATGTAATCTTATTTCTCAGATTTGAATCTTCAAAAAAAAAATCGTTTAATTTACGTTAACTTTAGCCGAAGATACATTAAAATATATTCGACTCGCGAATACCTGGAATGTCGGAGTGAATATCCATTAGAGTTAAGCAGTGCCGCACGTCGTCTACATTGTCAGTAAACTCTACAAACTCCACGTTTTGCCGAAATTATTCATCCGTATTCATCGGTTTATCGAAAAGTCGATTCGCGAAGTGGATCTCTGTTCTAAAGCACAAATGGCAACCACCTGCTATAGATGGGAAGTCAATTCTGTTACATAGATGGTATTCCAAAAGTTTATTCTGTACGAACATGATTTCAGCGCTCTGACATTTTCAATAAAATTTCTTTTCTCTTTTATATCGGCAGTGATACTTCGATAATATTCTATACGAATTGCGCCAGTCATCAGTGCAATCTTCTTGTCGATTGCATACCTGCGGTATATCTCAGTAGCACACACTTAGACTTTAGTTCGCGAGTAGAGTTCTTCGGTATGTAATTTATTACTCATCGAGCTGTTTGGCGCATTGATCGATCTCGCTTCGTACAAGGTTGATGAATTAATTGCCAGTATCAGCATCCCGGCAAACTGTGGCAGTACACTAGGTTATTACGTCACGATGGTGTATGCGGTACGCCATATCTCGTTCGTTCGACGCCTCCGATTACACGATCCAACGACGTCAAGTCGTTATCGGCATCATCATGAGCGGAGGCAACAACCAACACCACGAACACAAACCGATCAGCTCTCTCTCTCTCTCTCTCTCTCTCTCTCTCTCTCTCTCTCATCGTCATAAGTTATAATCTTATGAGGATACTTCACTTCGTTGTCGATCGATCGATCGTTGCCGCTGTTCCTGTCGACGATAGACGAATTAATTAAGCAGCACTAGCACCTTGGTCAGCCGTAATGGTCGGTAAACCTGACAAGGTTCTGCGGTCATTAGGTCACGTTTTACATCGACCTGTAATAGCTTCTAGCGAGCTTGGCGGCGCGACGTGTTACCGTGCCGTTAGGTCACGTCTTACATCCGCCGTAATATCTCTCCCTCTCTCCCTTCCATCGTCTCGCCCTTTCTCTCCTAAGTTCCAAGTGTTCCGAGCGACTGCACGATCGGGGCATTATCAATTTCTTCCGCGGCGATAAATGAAAATCACTTCGGTGCGAACGTGGCCGTTCGTTGTATCGCGTGCCTGGAATGCTTAAGAGTCGGTCTTGTTGCAGGCTGCCGCCATCATCGATCGGCTCTCTCATCTCTCTTTTAACACTAGTTGACGAGTTAATTACCTTTATCGACAAATTCTAACGCCGCGGCATGGCAGCGCGGCGACGGCGGCGCCTGTGACCATCCATGTTCCCTATCGACATAGCGATATCTTGTATATGGCTCGATGCAGCTCGATTATGAGATCTAATGACGCGGAATCCTTATCTGTTCAGAGAGACGTACTCGGTGTAACATGTTATGCGCTCTCGTACGAAATATAATATGCTTACGGGCTTAAATGCTGCGCGACGCGGACCACATATGCATATAGATTATGTGGCAACATACAAACACATTTCTACGATCGTGTGATCCATCGAGGATGCGTACAGGTATTATGCACGTGAGCGACGGACATTATGCACGTACAAGTGGCTGATATAATCTCGGTCAATTTAGTAAACATATTAAGTGCAATCTGTATAATACGCTTACGGTTTAACTGCCACAGGTGAGGACCACCGATGTCAGGTAGATCGCGAAATATAGCGACACCATTACTGCTGACTGCCAGTGCGAATAGCGTAATCGGCTTTCCGTGCGTTTTTACCAGTTTTCGAACGTAACGCTAGTCATTCCATTTATCCGATCAAATCGACTTTATCACGATTTCTAGATGGTTAAATATTTTGCTATCGAAAAAAAGCTTGGGTTTAATTAAATTAAAAGGTTCTCTTTTATACCTCGATTTCTCGTCAATCTGCGATATTCATATTCCGAGAGTGCACTTTAACGTTATATCAATTTGGAATTATGGTCTGCAATCGATGCATACGTTCGCACATTCTTCGCGTAATTCCGAACGGTCCATCATTACGCGAGTCGTAAATGCAAGCGTCTTGCGTTCCGTATTTACATTACCTACCTTCCTAAATTCCGCCCCACGCTATTCTGCCCAGTTCACTTAATCACCAACGTCCTTCACAAAGATAGCAGCATATACCCTATTGGAATGCTCAACGAGTCGATCGACATACAACGGCGTGAGAGATTTTAGCCGTCTGTGAGACATTCCTTTGCACGAGAATGTGAGAGAGAGAGAGAGAGAGAGAGAGAGAGAGAGAGAGAGAGATCGAATTGTCCGTCCCAGCACGATTGCTGCCAGCATTTATCGCGCGGTTGGCACCTAAGGCCGAGTTCCAGCACAAGTGCCGCCTAGCGAGCTATAAGCTTAGTTCTTTCGCCTATCTGAAATAATCGAATGCTGACAGAAGCTCGCAGTGATCCATCGATCTACATCGATACGCCAATAAAGTAGCATCGCAGTTATCTAGAAATAACTTTTAAGTTAGTCACATCGGTCACACAATGAGAGGGGCAAAAGAATTGAAGTGAAAGAGAGAGGGGGAGAGAGAGAGAGAGAGAGAGATAACGTGAAATACCGAAGCAAGAATAAAATTGGTTTGTAGTCGTATTGACATGTCAGAACGTCCGTCGAGGTTAAGATAGCCAGCAATCACCCGTACTCTCGTTTCCACGGCACGGTCGGTCGGCTATTCGCGACGCCAAGGTTACCGCAACACGGCCAATTGAACTTCGCCGCGAACCGCAAGATCGCGAGCTGGTCGATCGTTATCTGAAAACGTATTGCGCTCGACGAGGAACGAGGCATTCCCGGCATTGCAGTTACAATTTCGATTGCACGCCACGGTGCCCGATTGTTTAGAACGTTT
>Ga0157362_1000875_pt1 | contig 11497 bp, 11 predicted proteins | sample AttlaeALBM3_FD_111480 | JGI IMG/M metagenome (GOLD analysis project Ga0157362, IMG submission 111480) | Fungus gardens microbial communities from leaf cutter ant in Ribeirão Preto, State of São Paulo, Brazil - Atta laevigata ALBM3 | ecosystem: Host-associated > Fungi > Mycelium > Unclassified ... | reverse complement strand
TAATGTACTTTTCATAAAATTTTATTAAAAGTATATTAAATTTCATAAATTACATATTCATTTCATTTAAGTAACTACTGTAACTTAATTTTCAATTAAATCATTCATTACTTTTAATTTCGTTCATAATCAGCTTCATTTGTAAAAGAAACTCGTGGTTACATTTCTAACATTTTTAACGATTAATACCGACACAATGAGAGTTACATAGACATCGTATAAGTGTTAATCCACGTCAGAAATGTTAAATTTACATTGATATGTTTTAGAGTATAGAAACTCGAGTACCTATGTATTAATAGAAAGGTTAAGCGGGTTGAAATACTACTGTATCTAACTCGACTTTCATAACATTTTTCGAAATTAATACGTTGTCGAAAAACAAAATGAACATGCATTCTCCGTCTCATTCGCTTTTAACACGCTTGTGGTGGCTATATTAGTCGGGTTAACCGTGACTCTCGTCCATCTATCGTCGAGAAATCAATTGTCAGCATCGGAAACCACGCGGTCTCACGCAGATGCGACATGCGGTCGCGGCTGCATGCATCATTGCATAAGAGAACAAGCGACAAAAACTTCGCGGTCTACACCACGTACCTAAAATTCACGTGACTGCCACAAACGTATCGTTGCTTCACATCGGCTGCTCTGTAATGTGCCTCGCATTTACATACAGATCGGAAGGAGAAAAGCGACAAAGGTGTCTCTCAGTTGGTCCGAAACACGCGCGCCAAACCGCAGACGAGATGAGATGGATCGCGATCATTATACTACGGGATGCATTTAGGCCACAACTGACCCAGTTCTGGTCCCGAATTCGCTTGATGTAAAAGATATTCGTGACACGTGTAACCGAGCTCCACATTCTCACTGTCCGTTATGTGAGAATATATTGAATATATTCGAAATCTTCGATATAATATTGGGTTGTCCGGAAAGTTCGTGCTGATTTTGAAGGAAAATTGAAACGCAGAAGATTTAAATTTTAATATACATTTATTAAATTTAAATCTTTTGCGGCACGAATTTTCCGGACAACCCAATACATACTGATCCTTTGTCTCATAAGAGTGATGATGGAAATGGAGCAATAGTTTTGAATCGCTTCATACAAAAATAATTATACATGTATCCAGAAATATATAAAAATATATATAAAAACGTATAATAAAATATTTAACAATTATATTAAATCGTGAAGGATATTTTCTTCTGCATCTCTAAAATGATGCCGTAACATCATTATTCAATAAGCAAACGACGCAACATGCATATTAACTAATAATAGCATAATATTGATTATTTTTTTGTTCTATTTCTTAATAAAAACAATATTTACATTTAATAGAATATACTTATGAAATATACCGATAATCTTGGAATAGAATGAAATATATATCATATTTACCTCATTTCGATGATTATATACATCTTCTTTTTGTAGTTAGATAATTCAATTTCCATTATATGGATATTTGGTTATCGGAACACAAAGAAAGTTTTTCACATATTTCACGAATCTGTTGTATTGATTGTAAATGTTATTTTATTTAAAAAATACATTTTTTAATATAAAAATTTTTTATAAATTATTTATAAAAATTTTCTTTACATTAATTTAGAAAAAAGAGCATAAAGAGCATTCTTAATATTTAGCAACGATATTGTTAAGGACATTGTAATTTCTTTATTATTTTTCTTTCTTCATGAACTACAACCAATTAAACAAAGGATTCGAGTTTATTGAATGTTCATGAATAGAGAAGATCTATGACTTTTATTTTATATTATATTATATAATGAATTGTCTTACGAATTGATGTTCTACGATTTGAGAATATGTATTGGAATTAATGAAACATCTGATGAAGTAGAAAAGTAATGGAACGTAGATAAGAGAGGAATTTAAATGTATGATACAAACGTTAAATATTATAAATTATATATTTGTATATGATATGACATTTTTTAATAAAATAACATTTGCAATCGATAAATTAGATCTATTATATCATTTTTCATGTTTTAATAACCAAATAACCATATATTAAAAGCAATTTATCCAAGATGGTTTGCGGATTTATCCGCAATGATTTTGATGATAGGCAGAAATTTTGAGGAGAAAATGAGAAGAACTTTACATATCGTCTGGATGAAAAAATAAAAATAATCTAAACCGATCTAAATAATTTAGATAAACCGTAATTAAAACTTGAATCTGTGATTTTCTCATCCTAAAACATTTTACGCATTCTTGTACATAGATACTACCAAGATGCGAGTTGTTACGGCGGAAAGGAAAACATTTGTACTTTGAGAAAAAGCGTAATTATTTCAAACTTCTTGCATGGATCGTTTTATAGAACGCTTTTCTGATGTGGGAGGAAAATATGACGTCAAAAACGTCTCTTTCTCATCCGTTTCTTCGTGACGTCGCGGACGAATGAATGGCAGGATCTCACGGCGACGACCCGTTTCCGACGAGTCGGTCGCCGAGCAAACGAAACGACTCGCGTTTTCCCGCGGTGCCTGTCGCTTCCACCCGCACCCTTCGCTCATCGCCGGGGAGCGCGCAATCAGCATGTGTATAACCGGGCGGGCGAATCGTTCACGACATCCGAAGCATTGTAACGCAACGTGTCATTCCGGTAATGCCGCGCGTAACAATGCCGCGCACATAGACGTTTAATTATCATAGAGTAATGCATCTAATGACATATATTAGTCCGCGAGTCGCCATATGGGGACCCTTTTGTGTCCCGCCAGTATATACGGTATATAATAATAGTCGCTCACGGAAAGAGTTGTTGTCACGCGCATGCGTACCGGTGGTATATCAATGGCCCTCCTCTTCCCTTCGCGGTTCCTCGCATCCTTTCCGCCTCCTCTTCCTCTTCCACCACTTCCTCACCCCGGCCGTCGTTATCCGTTTGTCTCGTTCTATCACTCGCGGTTTCCTCCGTACTCTTCGGCGCGGCTTCGCGTCTCCTTCGCGCGCGGGGCTCCCCTCTTGGACGTTTCTGGCTTCCTGCGCTACCGTGAATCATTCCGCGTGCAACTGCGTGCAACTGATTACCGTAATCAGGCTATTCCTGGTTCCGGTATATCGAACGCTAATTATAATCATCGATTTTTCTCGTACGTCACTTCCTTATTTTCATGCCGTTTCGTACGCGCGGCCCCGCGGATGTACGGCCAAACGAATTTCCGTCGCCCCATGTCGTACCACCGATCACGGGAAAGCCTGTCATTCGGTAGCTTATACCCGTGACCTGTCAGTTTGCTGCACCGGAAGTGAGATCCGTTGCGAAACCACGCACATAAAAACTGCGCGACCTCGATAACCTGATCGTATCCGATCGCGAATTGTCGTACTTAATTAATAATAAGCTCATTGAGAAGTGCACGCTTTTGCGACGATCACGCTAACTTGGGAAAAGTGTTGGTGGAAGCAAGGCGAAAGGATTTTAAAGATCTTCTTTTAAGTTGTTACATTTTACGGGAGGATAGAAGTATGTAGATTATTACTTGTACATAACAAAATATACAAACAAAATATACAAACAGAATATTTAGTTCGAAATATTCTGTTTGAAATAAAATTGAGAAAGCGGCTTTGCAATTATTACCAGATAAAAAAACAGTGATAATTCTAGCTGAAGCAGCGAAATATTTTTTTGCGTAGTTGCAAAGTTGTTTTTTCTGCTGAGAACGCAGTCTTTCTTTCCAATCACAAACAACAAACGACGCGCTAGTTTTAATTCGCCGCGCCAATATTCCATAGCGGAATATCGTCGACCGACGCTTTCACGCAGTTTTGATTGCAGAAATTATTTGCAGTTGTAAAAAAATCTTTTGTTAAAAAAACGATGAAAAGGTAAGAATTATTTGGGAGAGTCGAAAAGTGCTCTGTTCCCTCCTCCTCTAATGGTTGTTCTACAATGTGCTCTTTGTTTTCTGTTTCTTGTTTTTTATCGTTTATTTTTTTTCTTCTTTGCAACCGTTTTATCAACAATTGTATTTTTTGCTACGTATTTCTTGTTTCTTTCGAAGAAACTCGTTAACTTTTATCTCGGACGATATAACAAAACAAAAAGTCGGATAAAAAGCGAAAAGACAAGATGTAAAAAATAACAAAATGTAAGAAACAAAAAGCACATTGTAGAACAGGCTTAAGCCGACACATTTTGAGAACAACGTATTCATTGCGGGCATTGCGGTAATGCGACTAGTTATACAGACATTTATTTGTCAAAGATTTTTTGAAAAACCTTTGATCATCGCAATATGTGCACACGCACTTTAAAAGATACGAATCTTTCACGTTCGCACACACGAGCGCACGCAGTTTTTCTGCACCCGTGTTGCGAAACGAGGAGAAAATTGAAACGCAGCTTTCCACGAAGTCGGAAAGTGCGAGCGCCTGCTGCCAGTAAATTGCTGCTATTAGTTGAGCGCGAATGCCCGACGTTCAATTCCCTGATACCTCTTTGACGTAATCGACTCGGGCCCTTTACGCGGAATTCATCGTGTAACCCGTACATATATACGTGCGAGCGCGATGATATAGAGTCAGGCTCGATATGGTGCTAGCTTAACGGCCAATTGCCCTCGTCCGCGAAATGGAAATCGACCGTTAATCCAGTTAGAGAAACGAGTGGTATCGTTGCGAGTGGCGTCCACGAGGGATATATATCCCGCCATGGGATCGTCGAAGTAATAAGCGCGGCGGGCCGCGTAAGTAAAACCGCAATTATCTAGAACTCGACCGTGCGAGTTGTACGTTCCGCTTTTCAATTTGCGCGAAATTAAGCGGACACAGTTTGTTAACTCTTTCATTGTCGAGATATTAAGAGAAAAATTTCAATTTTTCACAGAAAAAGAAGGCAAGTAGGTTGACACAAAATAAATTCTAAATAGGAATCTTCCGGTAAACGCTTTTAATTATAATTAAACACATGGTCTGAATTTTTCACAGGAAAAAAAGACACGAAGAATAATAGAGTAGGGTCGCCTTATGGGATAGGTTCCCAATATGACATAGATTTCTGCTAAACTAATAAGCGCATATGGTTGATTTTATTATGAACTTATTACTCATAGAATGAAACATATTTAGTAGAAAATTTATTATTAAATCATGTGTAGTAATTGTGAAAAAAGATTTTTGAAATTGGATGTTGTCGAATTTTATTGAGGTTAGTCTTCAAACCTTGTTTTATTATGTAATAAATAAATATAATAAATAAATATTTGGTAATAAAGTCTGCAGTGATAGAGTAAAGTCATATTAATAGGAAAACACGTGATGTAATGATTTGTTTAACTGTAAAGATTAGATTTGGTGATCATGAAACCGCAAGACATGGAAGCTAATATAAGAGCATCTAAACAATACAATATCTCAAAGCATATTGAACAAAATATTAAAAATGATGATTCTATTGTTAAGATTACTCACACACACATTACATACACACATCGAAAAATTATATAATTATGTATAAAATTCAAATTCTTTGTTTCTTGTATGTAATATAATAAAAGCTTATATGTGTATAAAAAGCTTACCTTTATTCTTTCCTTAGTTTTCTATTATGAGATACCATTCATACAAGAAAACCCTTGTATTTCATATTAAGAACTCTTTTTTTGAATGAATAAAATCGGCATTTTCGATAAAAAAATTTCACAACAAAGTATAGCTACTATCGGTCGTTAACTTTTGATGATAAATCTTGAATACATTTCCCATAAAATTGACACTAAAATAGGAATTAAGGTTTCAAATTAAATAAATTACATTTAAAAAATGGTATCTCATATCAGGTGACTTTACTCTATAAAATATTTTTCGGAAGTAAAATTTTTCCGATAAACACTTTTAGTAATTTCGGACGAATAATGAAAAATTTAGAAAACATACACAATCGCATTGTACTATGGCGGTCGGTAGCGAGGATCAACTGAATCTCGAGCTGTTTTCAATCCTCGTAAAATCGATTCGATGCGACGTGTCCAGTGAGTCGCGAAAATGTGCGCTCGGACGTGCACATTTTGCGGCGAAACAAAAACAAAGCGGCAGGTGGCGGCACACAAAGAGGAGCGCTTTTAATTGCTGAACAATGAGAGCGAGCTTTGCCACACCTTGAGTGCCTGTGCACTACCGCGTGGTTTACGCAGACGGATCGTCGTTAACGCACCGTCAGCAATTAGTGCCGCGCCTATTGGCAGAAAACGCTAACAGTCGGCGTTAATGAGACGACAACTTGGAATTAAACGGCGCATCCTAAGCACGGATCGTTTGGCTTTACATTTTCAGTTTTTCGATTATATATCTTTCTCATGTTTTTTCAAACTTAATTGCCCGTACGAGAGAACGACCACGAGGAAAAGCAATCGCGTGTTCGATCCCCGATATCAAACGTTATTTCTTGAAGATCAAGCGTTCAAGTAACGGAGTCTTTATTCCTTTTGGCGGCGGAAGACACGAGTACAAGCTCCGTTCGCTCGTACGCCTGCGTGATTACGGAAGAAAATGGGCCACTCTGGCCTTCCTCTTTCGACGTCAACTTCGTGTGTACCGTCATGTCTCGCAGCCCCGAGGCTCCGAGGAGCGATCTGAATTCGCGCAAAAGTATGAATAAAGCATTGCCATGACAGAGTCGGAACAACGGCATTGCACGTTACGCCGGCCACATGCGAAACATCTGGCATTTTTCACGTGAAAGAGAAAGACCGTGGAGGTCCAAAGACGAATTTCTGAAACGGTGCACGCCCTCCTGTCACGCTCCTTCGGAGTGGCCGTGGAGACCCCCGGGGGAATTTATATTGTCGCAACGCTTTATTGTACGGACACGCGCAATTATATCGTGATTGTTCCACGATCTAGCCCTTAATTAACGATCAATGAGATCACTCGCGTGTGGACTGGCAAGAAGGAATTTCATTCCGGCTTGGTTAAAGAGAGGCGTAAAAACTCTCGTGCGGATTCGCACGCGTTTCTTTTTTTGTTCCGTCGTGTTATTACCACCTATCTACCTTCGAACAGTATTTGGCGCGTGCACAGAAACTGATTGGTGTCTTGTTTATGGAAGCGGAAATATATAGTTTATTGTACGACGAAAAAAGAGCTAAATTTCATTTCATCTTGAAATTATAGTTGGATTAAAGACGAATAATAAATCGCTATTACTCGATTTATTTATCTCTTTTATATCAGAATAAAAAAAAATACAATTTTAAAAAGCAAGTTGTATTAATTTAAAAGAAAGGATTATACTTACAAAAAATTAGATTTCTTACACTAAAGAATTAACAAGTTATACATGGGTTTTTAGGCGTTTTTTAATTGCGTATTTATTAAGATTGATCTAAGGCAATCCTCGTATAATTAATAATTAATAATTAAATCGATAATTTATTTGTTGAACGTTTCGGCTAACTTCTAGTCTTCTTCAGCGTAATACAAATTTCATACTTATCTTCATCCTGTAGTTATACTCCAACACCAAATTTCCCATAACCAGTTAGAAAGCTGGATGGTCAACGGTATTTTGACCTTAAATGTAATAATTGAATATTAGAATCGAAAGATATTAAAAAACTTACAGGAATTGCTGTGGAGATTCACCTCAGGAGCACGTCAAATATAAATTAGTCCTTATAATAATTATTGTAATTATTGCTCACTGAAGAAGGCTAAAAGTTAGCCGAAACGTTTAAATAATCGATATTATATAAAGATTTATCAATTTTAAAAGGTTAGACTGATATAAAATTTAAAACAAATCGAAAACATTTTTTTTGCTTTAAAAAGTAGTTTAAAACCTGTAGAATATGGAATTAAAGGTATAAAGTATAAATTCGAGTTAGTTTCTGAGTTACAAAGTCTACAAAATTTGCACTATATGATATAAAGATTATATTGTAGAACTTTAAATGCGTTTTTCTTAAAATCTTGTTTTTCAAAACGGTGAAGATTTCTCAAGTTACTCATTGGATTGACTTGAATTTTGATTCTTTATTATCCTTATAATATTCTTTAAGTATTGACCGAGGATTTTTACAATATTATTATTATTTTGCAAGATACTAATAAATTAATTAACAATATTTGTGCCAAAAGTCAAACCAAAAGTTAAACAAATTTTTTTTAGTCAAGTTTTAATAAATTTTGAATAAGCTTGGTCAATGCTTAGAAAATGTAATACACTTCAGTAATATTTTTTTTGTTTTTATTTCATACGATCCAATATGGCGGAATCATCAACACCAATGATTGATGCGAAAAAAATTGATCTTTCATGATATTTTAATAAATGGTGTTAAGATTATTATTTTTCCTTTCATTTCCCTTCATATTTTATACTTTCAATGTGTACTTGAATAAGATACAAAAATACAAGCTTTTTTATTTCTTCGGCAATCCACGCTTAAAAATTATCTATTTTTATGGCTAGTCACACCGATCTACCTCCTTAATACGCGCAATTATTATAACGCCGATTTCTAAAGATTCATGTATAATTGTTAAATAAGATTAGATTTCCTGAATAATATAAGCATTGAAAGAAGAAAGTTCTTGCGCGAAATTATATCTGGATTAAAGACAAACAATAATAAATTATTATTACCCGATTTATATATTTATCTCTATTAGATCAAAACAAAAAAATATATATATGTGTTAAATAATAAATTGTATTGATCTAAGAGGAAAGCAGGATTATAATTTCCGAGGCGTTAAAAGAAGAAAATTCTTGTGCATTGTGAAATTTTTTTAATATCTGAATCAAATACAAATAATAAATCACTATTTACCCTTATCTCTTTTATATCAGAATAAAAAAAATATATGTGTGTTGAAAAATAAATTGATGTAGAAGGAAGAGGAATATAATAAATCTGAATAACGTAGGCGTTAAAAGAAGAAAATTCTTGCGCGTCGCAAAAGATTAGAGGGAATGTCGCTCTCACCCTTTCTCGAAGTTCTTTATCCGCATGCTTATTCCGTGTTGCAGTCCAGCGAACCGTTGTTATATGCGTCCCGTCTATCAGGATATATCGATCGCCGCTCTGCCGGTGGGCGTTCGTTCGACGAAGGAGGTCTCCGAGATTGACGCGCGTCGGTCGACCTGGCGACGTATAACGCTTCAGATTTATTCAATGACGAGAGAGAGAGAGAGAGAGAGACGATCGTTAAGGGTTCCAAGAGGTGGGTGGGGCAGGGTCAAGGGGTTCGTGGCCCCTTCTGATATCCGACGCCAGACACGTGCTCGATTCCGGCACGGCTCGACGCCAAGAATCCGTGGCATGATTAGCGTCGCGAACGTCTGCTCGTCGTTAGCTCGAATCGCGGTATAATCCGTCATGCTCTATAAATTACGCCGATGACACGCAGCCGATGATTAAATCCGTTAGACGTTTACTCTTTCGATAATGATAATTATCTCTGCGCGCTGCATTTAGATGAAAGGCGATCGATACATTAAAGGACGGTTGTACGAGCCATTCGAGAATGTATCGAGTGAGGAAGTCTCAGCTTCCGTCAGCTTGGTAAGACTAAGTTTAGCCCGCGGCGGCCAAATTGCGTCTCCGGTGAGTAGCGACGTGTTAAAGTCATACGTCATATTTCCGTAACCGTAACTGTCGCTTAACCGACATTCGTTTTATCGTCCGCTGTCGCCTCCGGAAATTGTCAAACGAGACGTGCGAGAAGGGTCGCACTTTTTTGGTTCTTTATCACGGGTAAGCATATGTCCGAAGAAATGTAGTAAGTACAGTATCCTTCTTCGTTTGTACTTTTATTTCGTGTATTTTTATTTTGTATATAAATGATAATCACATGTCGAGCAAGAAATGTGAAAAAAATTTAACGACGTCAATCTTTATGATGATCACGTTAATATTATTTTATCGTTACTTCAATGTGTAACTTTAGCAGAGGAAAAAAACGAGAAAAGAGAAGGAAAGGTCAACGTTTGTTTCTTGAAGGCCGAGAAACAAATTTATCAGGATGCAGACGATCGCGGCGAGAAGAACTTTATTCGTCTCATCCATTCTCTTTTGGCTCTCCTCTTTGAGATACTATGTCTCCTTTTCCTCGTCATTCTACTCCTCCTTCTCCTCCTCCGTTTCTCTCGTGCTATCCTGTTCCTTCGTGCGTGTGCTCGCGTGCATACAGAACCGTCGTGAATCGTGCGATGACTGGCGAAAATCAATTCAATTCCGCCGTATATCTAATTCAATAATCTGAACGTGACGAGTGGGCGAGGAACAGGCCGGAGAATGTAAATGCGATAAATGAGTTCGAGGTGGTATTATAAGAAGGAATGGAGGAACAAAGAGTACCGCGACTTCCGGCTGCTCCGCATGACCGACTCGGCTGTCATAAATCGTTTCGTGGACGGAACCAACTGCGGCTCGACTTCGTCCGCCTTACGAATCTGACAAATGATCGCTTCACGAGAAGCCAATTAACACCTCGTACAACAGTCGTATACTCGTATAATAGTTGGTGACATGTGTTGGTGAAATAACTTTGATCTGAACATCGTGACGTATATAAACATAAATTTAGATTCTGGGCAGGCATCTAGCAAAACTGTTTGTTTCTCAATTTTTTTTCTATGCCCGAGTATCGTTTTATAACTGTATTGATACATTTGATATATAAATCGAGGTAAAAAAGATAGACTAGTTTTATTGTTCAGTAAAAAGTCGATAACAACGACTTAACGAATTGTAGAAAGGGAACTTGGTGAACGTTGCTTGAAGGTATCGTTTATACCATGGCTAGTTCATACATTTTTTAAGCGTTCAGTTTCGCAACGATGAAGTAACGAGGCAAGGGTAGTATAAAACGTGAGGGTTAAAATTCCGAGAACAAAACGTTTAATCATACCGGCAATTAGCATGATTCATAATGGATTCCATCTCCATTTCATGATATCTTTAATGAAACCGCTTAAATATCTTGTTCAATATAAAATTATTCAATTATTTACAAGCGAAGTAAAATGTCTTCATCTGACATATATATATATATGTATATGCGAGTGTAAAAAAGATATCAATATTCACTCCTTCTCTTCTTTTCTCTCTCTCTCTCTCTCTCTCTCTCTCTCTCTCTCTCTCATTATCACATATTAAAAGATTACAAAGATTAATATAAAATTTCTTCCTAATCGGCATCTGATTCTAAAAAAGCTATCCGTTCACAAACACACCGTCGAAGATAGTTGCGCGTTCCCTCTAGATGTTGCCATCTATTTGGCACATCCGTTGTCATGGTGGATTTCTTGCTGTCGAGGGGCAACCACTCGCTCGTGGCAAGATAAAAATACGGTCGGAAGGATATTAGTCACTGTGCGATGGCCCGTGGGGTTCCGAGAGAGAGAGAGAGAGAGAGAGAGAGAGAGAGAGAGAGAGAGAGAGAGAGAGAAGTACAGAAAGAAAGAGGTAGAGAGACGAGTCTTTCACGCGTATTCCG
>Ga0157362_1000873_pt1 | contig 11504 bp, 4 predicted proteins | sample AttlaeALBM3_FD_111480 | JGI IMG/M metagenome (GOLD analysis project Ga0157362, IMG submission 111480) | Fungus gardens microbial communities from leaf cutter ant in Ribeirão Preto, State of São Paulo, Brazil - Atta laevigata ALBM3 | ecosystem: Host-associated > Fungi > Mycelium > Unclassified ... | reverse complement strand
CGCGCGCCCGCGCGCACGCTACGGCTCCTTGCCGTTGCAAAACGTGGATTTTGACTCGCCATTTTACTTTTACGCTAATCCATCTTTTCATGGATATTTACAAATATCATATACTCACATAGTTTCTTTTCGTAATTATCGTTTTGTCTTTTACCAAATGTTTTGCTCCAAGTTTTTTTCTCTTTCTCTTTCAATGATTTTTCCATTGAGTCATTCGAGATTGTTTTCTACATGTAATAATTTTATAAATGGTTGCAACTATGGTTGTTGTAATAATTTGCCAAGTAATTTGTCGACGATGAGTTTAGATAGTTGTTGAGAAAGTACATTGTAAATGACGTTACAGGAGCCCAATGTGGGTGGAAGTGAGATGGCATCCAGGGAAAAGAAACCCTTAGCGCCTTCCAAATCGAAACAGAAGGCGAGTAACGATTCCGTCTTGCCATCCAATGAGGTCAAGAATAAGAAAGGCAAGTCATTGCTGAATGTAAAACAGCAGCTTGCGGCACAAGAGATTTTTGATACTGTAGCGACAGGTAGTCAACTTCCTGTAAAAATAGAGGCGAACTTACCGCGTAGGAATGCTCTTAAAAATCTGAAACGCAAACAGAACTTAAGAGCAACTAAGACAAATCTTATCAAGTCCAAGGTTACCAAGAAAGTGACCAACAGGATAGCTCCTGACATTAAGAGAGGTGCCAAGGGTGCGAAGAAAGTTCGACAGTCGGAAGATTCGACCGCCAAGGCAACAGATATCGTTCAGAAATTTTCAGAAAATCAGACGAACAACGGGGACAACGAAGGTAAAGGGACTGAAACACCAAGTAAAAGTGCCAAGAGTAATCTCAGGACCAAAAAAACCAAATCTGACGTTCAAAATAAGGAAGAAGCTGGTACTACGTCGAGTGCTAAAGTCAGTCCAAAACTTGGCAAGAAAGGAAAGACAACGGAAAATCCAGATTCTTTGTCTAAGAGTGCCAAAACAGTCAAGTTAACTAACTTGAAGAAGAACAGTTCCAGTCTTGTAAAAGTTACGGAGACTGATAACAAGAGTGGGAAAAACCGGAAGAGCACTGGCAAGGAATTAGATTGCGGTACTAGTGCAAGAAGCAATACTAGTGTTGAAAAATTTCCAAAGACGATTTTAGATAACAAGAATTCTATCGATCTTACCATAGACGAAGTCATTGCTTCAATGTTAAGCGACTCCGAAGTTGAAAGTCAACAAAGCGTTACAGAGAAGGCTGAAGGAAAGGCAAAAAGAAGTAAGAAAATGTTGGTAGATGAAAATATCGCCTGTGACATCGAGATAAAGAAAGAACCTGATACCGATGACACCAAAGGTACATCAGACGGAGAATCTATAGAAACAGATCAAGGACTTCAGAATGCCATTCAATTGAGAAAAAGATCGAAAGTCGAAAGAAATATCGAGCAACCATCTCAAAGAAGTTTGCGAAATGGAAAGCAGCGTCAATTGTCAGATTTGGGAAATTCCGCAGATAACGATCCTAAAAAGCGACACAGAATAAATTCGGATGGAACTGTTATTTCAGATAATTCGATCGAACATATCTCGGATTGTAATATAAATATCGACTCTTGCTTTTCGGATCCTGGTTGTAATGAATCACAAAATATTGCACCATCGAGCAAAGAAGAAATTTGTTCCAAGGATGAAGCGTTTAATTTTGAAGAGGATATTGAGACCGGATCGGAAATAGAAAACAACAATAACAGCGATCGCGCAGACAGGACAGGCGAGATCGGACCTACACTACGTTCAAAAACTAAAGCTAAAACTGCGGAATGCGAAGCGACGAAAGACGATGATATTAAAATCGAAGACGTGCGAATAGTGCCCAGATGTACGGAAACGCAAGAAGATTCAAAGAAACTCAATAATTTCGAACAAATGAAGAGGGACAACATTTTAGCCAAATTCACAGACAAATCTAAGGGTCGCAGAAGTAGTTTAAACATAGACATGAAGAAAACAGTCAATTCCTTTTACAGTACAGATAAATCGGACAGCAACTCAAAATCGCAAATAGATCAAATGATTGAAGACATTAAATTAAATATTGCTAAATCCATTGAAAATAAAATCTTTGGTCCGGAAAAAGGTCTTGGATTAAGTAAAAACTTTGACGTGCCTAAGATTGAAGAAATTGTCGCACCACTCAGTACAGAATCTCAGAAAATGGGACTGGAAGACAATACTGACGAGGATAAGTCCACGGTTACGAAAAATGAAATCACGTCAGAAAATTCAGAAAATTCAGTACCAAAAGTGGCCGACACTGCCAAAGAGATCGAAGAGAAACTAGTCAAATTTGATATCGGGGAAGCAGAGACACATTCGCAGAATGTTCAAGAAAACAAGTCCTCCGATAATGACGGAATTAATGACGTACATAGTAACTGCGAGTCTACATGTAATATAAATAATAGTAATGCTGCAGAACAATCGTACAAGAATGTAGATGAGCCAGAAAAAGAAAACGTTAGTTGCAGTACAACCAGTGGCGCCAATATCAGTAGCACCGAGTCGAAGATATTAGATGAAAATAAGAAGATTACGAGGAAGTCTCCGAGAATCAATGATAAAAATTTTACTGATAGTGTCAGCAATAATGAAACGAGAAAATCGAATAGAACACCAAATAAAACAGTTCCAAGATCGGATAACATAGAGAATGTTGTAGCGGATATGCAAAAATCTACAAACGAAGAAACGATTTCAGAAGATCAAATTTTGGATGATGATATTGTAGGTTTACCAGTATCTGCATCGATGTCCCCTGAGGAAACAGAGAAGAGACTTACAGAAGAACATATAGCAAAAGAAACAGAGGAATTAAAAATTGAAATCTCTCTGAATGTTACAGATAATTCAGAAGAAGCAGAAACATTGGAAAGTATATCTCGTGAAGTAGAACGATTAGTAGCGGAAGATCACTCTGCCAAATCATTACCAAATATTACAAATGACACGATACGAAATAAAGAGATGATGTCTGATACAAAGATATTGGATAAGGAACCGGAGGTTCAAAATAACCAAGAAACACCTGAGAACTTTTCGGTATTAGGATCAACTGTCGATGATACAAACGAAACACCAAGCAAAAGTTTAGATGGGGAGTCTGACACAACTGAACTATTACAAGACAACGATGCGTCTTGTAAGACGTCGCAAAGCGCAAAACGTCCAAAAGTTAACAATAATTTATTACATGTATCAACTTCTGTAAACTATGATTCAAATAATAGCTCTGTAAATTCTTCGTCTGTACAGTGCACCTCTGATCGACTGAATATTGAAACCAAGGAGGATCTCGACCATGATAGTAGTTGTAAAGAACTAAACAAATCTAGCATTATATCAAACACGGACGAGAGTACACCGGAACAAAAATTAGAACATAATGAAGCTCTAATAGCAGATCAAAGCAGTAAGTTCTTGGACGGTAAAAATTCTGATGAGCGAAAACTTCTTAATGAAGAAAACAAGAGAGTATTACGAACTCGTGATAAACAGAAGAAGGTTGAAACTAAGCAAACCGCATTTCGCAACCGAGAACACGCCGACGTAAAAATCAAGGAAGAATTCGAAGCGATTCAAAAAACGCAAATTTCCGGTGTATCGAATGATGCTAATGAGATGGTACAGGGTTCGGTGGATGATGCCGAAAATTCTCAGAAGACAGAAGATATAAATGATTCATTGAACAACGAATTAGATGTCAGCGAACTCGAGCCTCAAGCTCGCAGCCGTCGCGGTAGAGAGGTGAAAAAACGCAAAGAGGAATTATCCAACAGTTCCAAGACCAAACGTGTCAAGCGAGATCTGCGAAAGTCTGATCAACAGAATAAAGAGGAAACCCTGCTGGACAACGAAGTTGCCAAAATCAATGAAAACAACAGATCATTCTTGAGTAAATATGATAGTGCCAGCGACGAGCGCACGAATAGTTTTCGTGGATTCTTTGAGCAAGGAGGACAAAGTGGATTAGTGGACAAAGTCGACAAAGATCCTAATTTGCGCAGCAAATCGGAAAATGATATTGAAACGATCGTTGGCGCAAAGGTTGGCAAAAGCGAGGAACGACAACTCTCACGAAATCTATCCGAGAATCATGTGTCGCAACAAACATCTGATAATATAGATATACTGGAGAATGAACGCAAGACTCTCAAGACACCGGAACTCGCACACAAGGATTCCGACGAAACTTCCACGTCCGGCGAATCGTTCAACAGTGGTACATCGAAGATTTTGGAAACACCTGAAGATAAGGAGAGGAAAGAATCCATTTTGCGATTATTGGGACTCGAGTCTTTAGAAGAGGCTGCGAAGAGACAAAATCAGCAAAAAAAGAAGGAACAGTCATCTACAGGTACTTTAAAGACAATCATCAGAGTATCTCAAAAGGAGAAAGACAAGGACAAGAGAGGATCGCGATCTCCATTGAAAATGGTTCTCAAACAGCAAGGACGTGGAGATGGAGAGGGTGATTCACCCGAATTCTACACCATTCAAAAGGAGGTAAGACTTGAAATTTTTGCTCGCTCGTATAGAAAAAATGTAACTCATTCGCTTATCATACAGTAGCTGCGTTCAGCAGAAAAAGCAACTTTGCAACTGTTATAAAATTTTCGAATATGATTAGTTTATATATTTCCATCCAGTGAGAAATTAAAGACAAGACCGATCATATTAAAGAATTTTACAACAGTTGCAAAGCTGCTTTTTCTGCTGAACGCAGCCATTGTTTCTTATTACATATATCGTCCTTTAATCCCTCCTTTTTTTTTATTTTTTATTTTTTCATTTTATTCTAAAATTGTGACATCGATCGTATTTAATTGTCGATGTAGTGATAAATTTTTAATATGCGAATTACATGTCACTTTTTACGAGATTTATCCTTTTTATGCACGTATCAGAATGCGTGCGCTTCATGATACGGTTTCTGAATTTTGAGATTTCTATTTCAATCCTACGTGTATGAAGAATTTGAAAGAGCTGACAATGAGAATTATATTTGGGAATTGAATAGTAAGCTAATGAGTTAGTTCATTTGATTATATATTTTTTTTACCAATCCAATTATATTTTATTTCTTTTTTTTCAGTTTGGAACCAGTGGTTTGGGAGATAGCAGCTCTGGTGCGAACCGAAAGTTCACTACTAACCACAGACATTCTTGCGGTAATCCTGGTTGCGGGAATAACTAAATTGATAATCTCACTTATTATTTCCTTGGTTACCTTATTCCAAAAATCTCACATTTTCTTTGATTTTAGCTGATAATTTAGACTAGTGCAGTATACTAAGTGATTGTTCACATTTCCATTTCAGATAGTTTAGAGAATACTTGATTAATTAAAATTATTAACGTCTCATGTTCATTTTTTTTTTTCATTGTCTGTAACTTACTATGCTTAAGACGATTAATAATGCAATATACACTATGCAAAATCTTTAATGTGGTATATGGTTTAATTGAAAAACAATTATTTTGCTTATCTTTTTACAATTTGATATGGAATATTGTGCAACACTTGTTTTACAGACCACTAGTTCCAAAAACTATACTTTAGCCTAATTTTTATAACAATGCATGCTATTTTTTTATGCTATTTGCTTTTAAATTAAAAGTCACCTGCCACCTTTTGCATTTTCACTAATATCGCCGTGTTTACATTACCTAAATTAGAAGAAAAGTTTCACGTTGAAACGCAACATTTGATAAAATATTACCTAACTTGTCAATTTTATTATCGTAGATGACGATAATGAGGAAGCTACACCTAAGGATCGTCAGTCGCTTGTTATTCCAGAGAAATCATCTTCTTTCTCTATACATCCTGGGCGTGTGTGTGCCGACGTATGTTGCTATTGCTTTGGCAAGTTTGGTTCTTTGGACACGCCAATGCATCTAGCTCAAATAAAATCTGATGAAAGACGCAAAAAGATCTTGAATATAGAGAGACATCTTACAAAAGATTCGTGCCTGTGCGACGCATGCTATCGTCATGTTGATAGAAAGGTTCGTTATTTCTCTATGATTAAATTTGCAATTTACAAATCTTTATTTACATTTTGTATTATAAATTAACATACATACTAGGTGTATAATTAATTTTGATACTTTGACTGAAAACTTGCCTAAAATCTTGCTTCTTCAGGCGAACACTAGCCCGGCAAACATGCAGCAGAAGCCGCAAAAACAACATAGGCAATTAATGATGTCAAAGTGCTCAGCTCGTGAGTGTCGAGATCCTGCGCGGCATCACGTTAAACGCCGTTGGTTGCTCAAGATAAGAACTGGCCTTCAGAATCAGGTTAATATTTGTAATTCGAGTGCTTACATATTTAATAAAATTTGTGGTGACTGGCGTGTCGATTTATCATACATACGAGAAATATTGTTATTGCAGGTCGACATAGACTGGGATTCGAGTCAAAACACCACAATGTCGTTCTGCGTTAATCATTATGAGAAAATCGGACACTTCTTGACTTGCGCGCTCTGCAAACGCCGACTCGCTCGACAACACACTCACCAATTGAGTATCGCAGAGATCGACGAATTAAATCACAAGCTCAGTCAACAAGGAATCCCTGTCTTACTAGCGGCCGGTACATTTGTGTGCAAGTTATGTCGTTACTTCGCGCAGTTGCAACTCAAGTATAGGGAGGTCGAAAATATGAATATGAATCACAGGGCCTTCTGCAAAAGTTATCGAAAACGGTGAGTATATAGGCTCAGCGTGATCTCTAATACATAACAAGCATAGAGATAAAAGAAACTTGACCGAAAAAAAACAAGTATCTGACGAGGAGTACTTTCTAATGTATAGGATCCTGCATAATCTCGGAATCGACATCGAAGACGAGGACGACGATTCGTCACAACAGATGAATCAAGCGAATCAGACCAAGGATAAGAAGAATAAGAAAAGCATTAAAAATTTGCAGACTAAAAGTGGAAGCTCTAAGTCTCCAGAACGTACGACAAGCGGTACGTCGGACAAGTCGACCCCGGAACCAAACAAGAATGAGAGTACGGTGGAATGCAGCTCCGAGATGGGTAACGAGAATCGCGCCCCTAAGTCGAACAACGACGAGAATGGTAGTATGGATGTTCAGTATCTCGAGAACACGGTGGAGAACTTGAAAAAGCGCAAGATTCTTGATCTACATACATATACGTCAAGCACATCGATCTCCTCGCTATGCGACGGGATGATGGCGAATGGAATGACGCTCGGAATGGATGAAGTTACCTTGACGCGATTGCCAAAGAGGCCGAGACTTAATAACAGTAACAATAATAATAACGATATAGCGCCTGTGGTGCAGAGACTCGGTGCAAATCCCTCCATAAGCGTACGAACACTCTTTCCAGGGGAGGAGGAAATGAATCTTCATGTAAACATCGAGTTCCAGAATGTTCGCGAAGTCACACCACAAGGATGGGAGAAATGTGCAACGATGATTCAGTATGATCGCGAGACCAAGCATCTGTGGCAGCAATTGCAGCGACCGTACGGCAATCAAAGCTCCTTCCTACGACATTTGATTCTTTTGGAGAAGTATTACAGAGCTGGCGATCTAATACTGGCGCCAAACGCCTCGCGAAATGCGATCAATTACTCTACATCGGTGCAAAACAGACTGATATCGTATGAAGGTCCGGAGAAAATGGATGAACCTATAATGGAACCGATCGCAACAGAGTACAGTAATTCGCGCCGTTTGAGCGGTGGTTATGTTTTGGAGAAAGACAGACTATCCGTGCCCGGTACAAGTTTGATGTCCAGACCATTGACTAGCGGCGCGACGTCATCGCATTCGGCCAAAATAAATTCACCGCGAATGCTCAAACTCAGCTCGGGGGTGTCGATCATAAAAAAGTCTCCTCCAAATTTGCAACGATTGACTATACCATCTACTAGCGGCAACGGTGGCAGTGTTGATGGCGGTGCCAGTGGCAGTGGTGGTAGTGGCAGTAGCGGTGGCAATAATAGCAGCGGAACTGCCGCGACAATAAACGGTAGCGGCAATATCAAACGAAAAGACGGTCCAAGTTTATCCACCATTTACAGCAGCGGTGGCAAGGTGTTTCAATTGTGCGAGTCGGACATGAAGCGAATGCAAACATTCAAACGACAGAAATTTAATGACAAACCTGTTACTGGCACGAACAACGGATCGTCGACTAGTGGAAGCTTCAGATCGCAATACCAAAAGACACAAATTGCCGTTCCCGGCCACAATCAGCAATTTCAGAGACACTTGCGAATGCAACAAGAGATGTTGAATCGTCAAAGCCGCGGTGATTTTGAGCCACTGATATGTGACATGACGCGTACCGCTACTTGCACGAATGAAAACAGCCCAACAACCAGCCAGAATATTCTTCACAACCTCAATCTGCCCAAGTCGATCCAAGTGACAACAAAGCCAACAAGCACTCCGATTCCGATTTTGCCGAAAATCCCGAAATCTTTGACGGTAATACCGCAAACTGTCACGAGATCCGCTGAAAAATAAGAATGAGAGACGTAAGTAGACGTATGCGCAGTCTCTTTTTTTTCTTTGTTTCTTCTTTTTTTTAAAAGAAGGAAACACAGCGGTAAGGACGAAAGGTCGATTATACAAGATTGTATTTGTACGCTTTTTTACGCGTTGACATCGATCTCGAAATTACCGCCAAAGTGAAGCAAAATAATAATGAAAATTATGATCAATGCTCTGAGAGCAATTTTTGCCTTATGTGAGCGCATTGTGATGCACTTACTGAGCCTGAACGCTCAAAACACACACATTGATTTTATGTTACGGTTAAGACGGGACAAATTATAGCGATTTATACATACTTGTTGCATCGATCGTGATCACAAACTTGTAGATAGATTAGTAGGATAATTCGAGGAAATTGAGATACTTGAATTCTAATGATATATTATACATATATAACAACCAAAGTTACGCTATAAAATGCATTAATGAAAAACGTATTAAACAATGCTGTTTTCACAGAAAGTGCCTAAAGTGACAGGAGGTAGATGAGAAACCGTTACTTTACAACCGTTACATTAATTACGTAATTATGCATATGAGATTCGGATTCTCGATGCGATAAATGTAGGTACATACACGAGGTACATACTCGAGTCTCTAATAAGTATTGGTACAATTCGCAAATAGAGTTATCTTTCGTGAAGAAAAATCGATAGAAAGATCGAAGGTCGAAGTTTACAATGACAATACAAATAGAATAATCTCAAAATCTAAAATGTTTTGTATTGTAGAAGGAGTAGGGGACCATAATAAAGTGATTCCCCAAGCAGAAGCCTTTCTAATTAGATTTTTATTTATTAGATTTTTAATTAGCCTTTCTAATAAGACGCTGTTACTTGTAACTATTTTCAAATACAATTAAGTACGCGCTTGTATTTTTGGGATTTTGTAATTTTATTGAAAATTCTTTCTCGAAGATTAATTGAAAACGATTTTTTTGCACAATCAGGAAACTATATCTTTTTCTCGATTATTTCTCACGAAGGATCGCTTCCTTATTACTGGCTATATCATCGATTTATCGAACGTCCTACACACGTAGAAGAAATTCATCACTTTAACAGCATTGCATCGATTTTGATTTAAAGGTACAGCTTGCGTCTTTTCTTTTTTCTCTATATTTAGTTAATTATAATAGAATCGTAGTGGGAAATGTGTGTATTAGATGAGTAGGCTCCTTTATGATTTATCACACGAAAGGATTTAAATTATAAAGGTGACATTATTCAATTTGCTTACTTGATTTTTTTTTCTTAATCAACATATCGAATATATCTATTTTTTGAAAAAGGAGATTGGTAGTTAGAGGGGAAAAGAAAGCATGAAAATATATATCGAATCTTGTCTGGTTGAATGATTGTTATTGCTAATTCGTTCCTCTTACCGTATTTAAAGAGAGAATTGGACATACAATAGTCATGCGGTAATTGCATGCTAGTGGTGCAAGTCATTATATTTTTATCTACATAAAAATCCTTTTTGGGTGTTCACGAGAACGACTCGAACAAATGTATATTATACAATATAATATTGGCCTGCTCTTTAGGAGCGTAATGACAAGAATATAAATAATTAAATAACAATTTGAAGGGAAAGCTTTTCAAAGTGTTAAACTTTTAAGGGAATCGAATAGATGCAAAGTGAGTGTAGATTTAACATTCTTATTGAGCTTATTTATTACGTTACTATCATTAATACGCATTGTACATATAGACCGATAGAGTACATTATTCTAGTTTTTAATCGATTTATAATGAAAACTTATTATAATATAATAGAGTTGAAGCGTTCAACTCGTTTGTAGGATTGCGAACGATCAGACGGTAAAAATCGACGATCGAGATGTGCGTGAGACTGTGAGGATTTTCTCTTTTCGTTTCTTTTGCGTACATCTATCATTCGATATTTGACATTCAATGCACATCATTATCACACTACACTACTCCACGTTCCTGTTACACATATGCGAGATTCTCTTCGCACTGTTCGTATTAAATAATTGGCAGAAAACCTTATCATTCGCTTTATCAAAAACTGAAATATGCCTTTGAACAATCGATAATAACGTGTCAAATAATTGTTATAGTTTTTTTTTATTGTAAGAAATATTTATTATTGATGCTGATTATTCTAATTATGATTATCTGTCATTATTGTCGCAATTGTTTTATTATTTTGCGTTACTCCTATACTTATTTGTCTAAACAGAAATATCAAAATATTTGCCAATTTGACGCGGTTCTACTTGCGCTTGGATCACAGAAGAAAGTTTCACTCTTAATGATTTTTTTAATCATATATTCTAATCAGACATTCACATATATGATTATGGATTGCTATTATGGATTATTTCAGTGTGCCTAACTGCTTGCAAGTTTAAAAAAATAAATATGAGACAACCTTTTTACCATTATTCTAATTATTTCAAGGTATATTATTTTGAATGATACTCTTGTAAACAAATATTTCTGAGATGTTTTTTAATATATTTATATTGTTTTACTTCTTTTCTAAGATATCATTTATTTGTTAATTGAATCAGTAATACATTTAATTGTTGTATTTTGATAAAACTATAAAGTTTCTTGTAAAAACAATTTTGTGCGAGAGAATTTTGCATCTGCGAAAAAAATGATTCCTCTTTATCCAATGTGTACATAGATATTCTTTTAAAAATTGAAGAACTGTAGATATATCTTACACGAGTATAAATACGCGAAATAAAGTATCCATTTTATCACAAAAATATTCAATATGCGTAATTAACACGTATATACACATACTTCGCGTACACTCGTGTATTCACAATTACATATAAACATAAACACAAACACATTTAATAAATGTACGCTTAAACGCGTGCAAATGTACTAATAAAAGCATAGATTTATTATATGTATATTAAT
>Ga0157362_1000871_pt1 | contig 11507 bp, 13 predicted proteins | sample AttlaeALBM3_FD_111480 | JGI IMG/M metagenome (GOLD analysis project Ga0157362, IMG submission 111480) | Fungus gardens microbial communities from leaf cutter ant in Ribeirão Preto, State of São Paulo, Brazil - Atta laevigata ALBM3 | ecosystem: Host-associated > Fungi > Mycelium > Unclassified ... | reverse complement strand
ATCTCGCGATAATCAATGATAATTTCACTATCGCGTGGAATATTTTCGTTTCCCAATACGACAATAAACGTCGCCTTATTGTGATACATTTACAATCGCTTTTCAATTTACTGTCGCTCACGACAGAAACTTCCAACGATCTTCGCATGCTCCGCGATCAAATCAATAAAGCGAGACACTAAGACAACAAGACCTGAGCAATCTCAGTGTGCTATTGAACATTAGGATGATTGGCTTATTTTTCTGGTTGCATAAAAATTCGATAAGTTATTGCGAAAAGCTTGGAACTTGAGCTTGGCTACCGTAGGTTACCTGTTATCACTTGATTAATTTCTCGCATCTCGCATTCGCGCGTTCGACGCGATTGCACTCGCCAATGCAATGGAGAAATCACAAACGACGAAAAAAAAAATTCTCGCCTTACCGCATTCCGTTCTTGTGCTCATTATGTAAAGTGAACTTATTGTATCAATATTCTACGTTCCTAAAGCAAACTCCATCCCAACGTTTTGAATTCATTAAAAACCAGAAACGCTGTGAACTGTTTCAGTACGAAGCATTCCGTGAAAGATTGTACAAATCCTCGCGCGTGTTGATAGTGTAGTAAACGATGTCACATATTGTTTTGATAATTTCGTTTAACCTGTCGACATTAAGCAACCGTCGACGTCCAACGAGGAGCGAGAATATAACCGTCGCTTATTATCGAAAACCGTAGTGCCGAGCTCCAAAATCTTGTTCGCGACCTCGTGCGAATTTATTTGACTCATAAACGTTTTGTCACCGTTTGCGCGTTTGATTAGGGATCTATTTCTACTCCGTTTATCTCCGAATCGCTTGTTCAACGTCTCCGCCTTTCGAAAATTAATTGTTTCCATTACCGGCATGAGCGAAATGCTGTCCTGCATCACGCTGCTCAAATTATGATTATTCCGACCGCGTTTATACTTCGATCATTAATGAAATATTTATCGAATCGAATCAATACCGTGAATAATTGGAAACACGTCGCTGGATTCGAACTTGCCAATCGTGATCCCATGAGCTCTGGTCCAATTGACATCATAATCGGTACCGATCTATTCGTTTCGGAAAGGTTCTGAATATGAGCCTACCGTGCAAAATACTATTCTCGGCTGAATTCTTTTTGGACCAATAGCCTCGTTTCCGAGATTACTGAGTCAATTTCTGCACTTGCGCATCGGAGTTATTCTTAAAACTCTCGATCACGATCTTCGTAGGAATTGTATCGCCTCAAGCAATTTCCACTCATGAGGAACTGTATCCCGTAAAGCAATTCTTTGCGCTTCAAATTCTGGAAAATTGAGGAAGTGCCTCAGAAAACTCTTCGGAGCTCTCATCACCAGTGCGAAGAGCACTTCAGAGTCACACATTCCCATATGCTGGAGGGACACTATATCGTTCGATTACCGTTTAAAAACGAATCATCTATCTCAATAAGCGAATCGCACTCTATTGCCGTTCGAGCTTTCGCCGCTTAAAACAACGCTTAATTCGAGACCCAATTACCGATTCCGAATACCGCGAATTTCTCGCGCGAATTTCTCGCAGAGTACGAAACACTCGGTCATATGGACCAAAAGTCCACCGACAGAAATTGTCAAACCAGAGCAAATTTATTATATTCCGCATCACACTGTCTTACGTGACAGTAGTGCAACCATCTTAATCTTCAACGCTGCATACCGCATCTCAAATGGGACGTCATTGAACGACCATATGCTCATTGACCCTAAACTTTAGAGGGATTTAGCTGTCCTAATGCAGTGGCGTCAATACCGTTACGTGTTTATCGACAAAATGTATCGGCAAATAGTATATTAGTTGACTCTCGGAAGTTATTGTTAGTCGGTCCCGAAAGACAGGGCGAACATGCTATCTCACCCACAAAGGTATATGCGACAAACTACCATCCACCATCTAGCGAAGCCGCCCTGAGAAAAGCGATGGAAAAATCCAGCAGCGTCTGCAGAGCTTTTCTGCAGAAATGAGCAATTTCGCCGCGACGCGTCTCGAGTCCTGAGTTCTCGAAGCGCCTTGCGCTTACGGGAAGGCCCACTCATCTGCGTCTCGTCCCTATAATAGTTATTAAGTTTCCTTAAACTGCTCAGTGATGCGTGTGTTTACCGTGATGGTATACGGATTTGCTTTGTCAGGGATTCTCTTGTGATGAGAGGCAGGTCTCCCTTAACTGAGCTTCACGTATATCACTTTGAGGGAATCGGTCCTGTCTTGGTGAACAGTCCCAAAATCTAATCCTCTTTTAAGGTTGCTTTATCCACAACATTCTTTAGAGAAGCCGATGAGTGTTTGAAATGTTTCGGCGTTTGATATTAGGAATTGTATCTTGTAGAGTCTGCGTAGACCAATAGTTGGGCTGAACCCATTTAATCTGAAGCCTTTCTTGTATGCTATTGAAGGTGAATGTTATTTGACCCTTTGTCGAGATTTCTCACTAGTTTGCCACATCTTGTTATCTTTTTCCTTATTACTTTCTTTACATCCACATCTTTTCCCATTATGATTCCGTTTATCTCTACATCCTTGCCCTTTCTTACCTCAAATAGAGCTCTACGCTCATTTAAGAGTAAGTCAATGGGAGTTTATCCTGTTACCACGCTGAATGACTTCCTCGACGCTGTGCGGTATGCGCTTGTATGTGCTATAAGCATTTCGCGCTGCATAGCTCTAAGAACTTTCTTGTCCTTTGCAGATCATGTATACAGATCGGCCTATTCTGCAGCCGCATATGCGACCACCGGGATGAACATTCCCCGTCGTCGGTAACCTGTTACACATGAAAACACTTTTAAAATACAGTATGCGCATATGTCTCGCGTTCGTTTAATTGCACGTTGATAATTGTGCCTGAAGATGTTTTTATCGTCTCTTTAATGTTTTTTTTTTCTTCGCTACTATGCCTTGCACATTTGTACAGGCCTAGATATAGTGTCCGTATTTGTACTGAGTGAGATACAATCCGCGGCTGTATCCACCGCGCGATCGTGATGTTGCAATTTCCTCGAGCTGACGTCGCGTGGCTTTGCTGTCGTTTCGTCACGCTGACCGCTCCACCGATCAAGAACTCAAACGCGCCCAATTGGTAGAAATGTGAAGCATTACTTCGTTTTGCCATTAGAAGTATCCACTTTTTTGTTATTTTTTTCTTCGTTTTTTTCTGCGACTTCATGCCCATGCCAATCTTGTTATTGGCTTTCATCCCAGATGGCAGCAGCGGCGACTCTCTCGCACAGAGCCGAATCTCTCGCGATGGCGCGTCCTAGCTTTATTGACGAGTCCCTTGTCAGCCACGTATCTGTCGGTAAGATTGGTGTTTTGAGAATACGCAACGTCGTGTTCTTAAAGCACCAATCTTACCGACAGACACGTAGCTGTTCTTGGCACGCCGCATCCAGCAGATTTATGCCCGCGTCTTCTGGCTAATCGTCAATCGAATATTTGGATCACCGAAAACTGGTAGCCTGAAATATGTAATTCAAAAGGAAGCGTGTTTTAAGACTGCCACGCGACGCCGACATTCGCTAGTCCTTTATTTTAGGTGTAGGACTATTGATTTGCATCCGTTGTCACGCTGATGTAGTGTTCATCGCAATGATAGGTTTGAACATCCGGATCTGCCTTCACGTGTTCTGAAAGCTTATCCCACACGTGGTAGATATAGTCACCGTACATGCGTAATGGTATGACCTTTGGTATATACTGCAACTGCTCGGCGCTTAAATCCAGAATGTTGAAAGGATGATATAGCGCGAGATTTTGCTATTGCGCGAGATTTTGCTATTGCGCGATTCGCGGATTCGCGTGCCTTTAAATAGGTGTTCGAGAGCGCGTAGTATGTAGTGCAAACATGACATTTGTGCGGCAATCGCTGATGATACGCGTCATAAACTGTGACGCAAAATTGCAAATAATGACAGACAGAGAAATGCAAGCACGGCGAAATGCTGCCGAATACTATAAGCGCGATCATTTGCGACCAGTCGAATTGCGATAAAACCAACAGTCTCATAAGTTTGCTCGAAAGCCCGAAGCATACGTTTTGAGAACGTATATCTATTCGCTGCAATAGTCAAAGTATCGATATCTCAAAAATTTGTTTACATCTATCGACGAAATCAGCTATTTTACGTTCTCCAACAATAGCGATGTCGTTCTACCGAACGAGATGCGGCCAAATTCTTTTTATCTTTGATGATATAGCATGCGACAAACAGAATGTAGTGAAATATAAATGAATATTTTTCGATGAGCCGCCACGCGAATGTCGACTGTTTCTATCTCTGTCAAACGTACGCGAGGATACCTAAACTCTGATATGCGACAACGCGAACCTGCTAATTCTATTCAAATAGGATGGTACCAACTTGAAACACGTTTACAATGATCACGTGAATACTGACATGTCGTACGACAAATTTTTCACGTTGTGCCGCGACTATTGGCAACAAAAATGTAGATTACTAGTGATAGACAAAGACAGTGTGCTTACAAACGATAGATACAGAAAGGGATTTAATGAGTTTGCGATACCGTAACATAGTAGTCGTTGTCGATACTTCACCAGAAAACAACAATAAATGTGTACGAATGTAAAAAAATCGCGAGGAAAATCGAGAAGACGAGTCGATCCGCAAGAAACATCGCGTTTTGAAAACCAGTAGAATTGCGTTGAACAGACATTTTTAATTTCTTATCGAATCGCTACTACTTTTCGCCGACAGTTCCGGCATTTGCGCGACAAAGAGAGAGTTGCGCGACGATGATGCAGCGTCTGCCCCCAAGCGTAAGAGGAAGAAGGAGGAAGAGGAGGAGAAATAGGAAGCGATCGAAATGTTCGAAAGTCCCTCACGTAAATCCGATGATCGATCACACGATCATGAATAGACGATAACCTCGCGTGCGATGATCGTACCGATAACATCTACCCCACGTATCGACGATAGAGTATGGACTTAGAGCGATTTTCGATTCTAATATTGTGTACACCTCGTGTAAATTATATACACGATCTAAATTATTATCGGCTAATAACAAGATATCAGTTTTCAAATCACAGTACTCGCCGAGTAGAGAATCGCTGCCAGACGTTCGCGATGTGAGCGTAATCGCTCTCGGAGCGATTCCTACGACATCTACGGTGTCGTCCGTCAACGAATCAAAAAATGATTCACGTGATAATAAACGCGTGTTCTCTAGCTTTTCGATGCAATCAACGTACTCGTACGGAATGCTAATTGCACAAGTAACAATTGCACGAACGTGCAAGAAATATAAACGATTAAATAAATGATTGCCAAAACCGATTTATTTAATATACTTAAAGTTACTTTTAAATAATTAATATAAAAGAAGATCCTGAGAGAATATAAATTATTTACTTAAGAAAGGCGGGCTCGGAAATTACGCGGAAACTGTTCTTGCCCGATATGCGAAACGCTGACGGACCAGCACGGAACGCTCAAGGATGATCCGAAAAATATAGAATATAAGCGCGGGCGCGATCGCGGGTCAGAAATTTAAAGAGAAACTTGTCGTATTACTTTCCTTTAAACGAAATCTACCGCGACGTGGAAAGTGCTAAGTGAGATTGTAATAAATAATCACTGTTGTTATGTGTGAAGTTAAATATATTCTGTTTAAGAACTGCGAGGCTACTACTCAATAATCCCCGAAGTCCTCTGCGGATCGAACCATATCGCGAAATACCGATACAGGAAAGACGTTTTTGCATATGAGAAGTTCAAAACCATCCTGAGATGGCAAAATTCTGACTGTGTAATTTTTAGTTTTTTTTTATCGAGATACGACACCAATTTATCAAGGCTCGTAGTACTTAGAAATTTGAAAGAATCGATGAATCTTAATTTTATACAATTTTTGTAAAAATTATTTTCATTTTTATCTTTGATGTTATCGACATGTTTAGTGAATGAAATGTATTTTTCCTTCGTTATAGAAGAGATCTGTATATCCATCGTACGTGGTAATAATTTCTTTGATTATAAAATGTGCGTTGTAACCCGATAAATTGTGAAATACAGTCGGAATATATAGCAAATTTTATAATTACAATTTGCGCTGAACCGCAGTATATACCGATGAGATGACAATGATTACGTACCCGCGTGTCGTCACGTATCTGGCGCAAATAGTTTCTCGCAGATTTGACAACGCGTCGCGCTATGCCTCCCATTGTTCTTTTGACAATGCTATCATGAGCATGTTAGCGGATACGATATTTTTCACGCGATGCGCCAAGTCTTGGAGTTGTCGCGCGAACTACGCTATACAATTTTTATCTCGACAGAACTGATGATAACGCGTTATCGAATGAGCATCGCTCATTAATATTCTGTTGCACATAATATATTAAATACCTCATTGTTGATATGTATATTTCTCGCGATACGTTTTCATTGCTGGATTCTATCTTACGTAGAACGCACTTCAAATCGGCATAGGCGAATGAACGACATTCGTTTCTTATTGCAGTTCCCAAACTGGAGCCATTTGTCGTCCTCGCTCGCAATCATTCATTTTGTCACAATCTACTATGTGTGACTATAATTTTTCATCGTACTATTGTGATTTGACGCTGGTGTCATTTTGTATGGAAGACTCGCTCACCAAAGCGGCGTGAAATAACGACTCTCTTTGTTGCAATAATTTAAGTTTTATTCTTGAGTCGGAATTAAGATTTGTTCAAGCGGTGCTCGTAATTCAAGAATTTATTTGTTCGGTTAGACGCGTGCACGTGTAATTCGCACTTGGTACGACTTTGAATATTTTCTCGCAGTCGTTACAAATAATTCGTATTGCGGGCAGCAATAAGACTGGCAAAGCTTGCCGAAAACTTATGTATTTCTTGCGCATTGAATGCCCTCGCAGTAAGCGTAGAATCGGTAATGTTACGAGACAAAAAAACAGCGTTGATACGCGACGAAATTTCAGTTTGGTTCGCACTTAATATTAGATGTGAGAAAAAGTTCGTGGCGTTTTTTTAATGCCATCTAACGGGAAAAACGCCACGAACTTCTTTCCATATCTTCGAGATAAGATTTGTTAAGCCCGAATCTTGGTAAACGATCCGTATTGATCGGGATCAATAGGGAAGCAAACTGCTCTCTCTCATGGGGAACGTGTGCGCGATAGTCAACTTTTCGAGTGTCGCGCAAGGGGGCTCGCGTGCTATTTGAGACAGACAGTGTGATTAAAATAGGAGCGAGATATACTCATGTTTTGAACGAAATGTCGGCTATAAGCGTGATTGAACAAGGACGGCTCAGTGTCTATGATCTGTTTATTTACAATCCTCGAGAATACATTTGAAATAACTCGAATGAAACTCGATGTCCCGGAGATTTAACACTGTAGTATAATATGTAGTGGATACGATTAATTACGATTCACATTTTTTTCTGCGGGATATAGAGCGGCGACCATGTGAAGCATGCATTGTCCGTGGATTTCACATTGATCGCCTTCTTCAGCATAATTTCTCGCAGCATTTCGATGTGATATTCTGCATGCATGGAATTTAGTTTGTTCACGTTGACAAGTTGAGGATTCGCGACAGCGCCCGCTGTTGCATTCCTGGAACTCTTCGAGTGACGCCAACGTGAGCTCGATGACCATTCGCGCAAATCGGTATATCTCATTGTTTTTTGTATTTATGCTCCTGATGGCACATTTATCGTTCGCCGCAAACTCACCGTTGAACGCGGTATTCACTTTCATACTATTGTGTTTTCTACAGCGTCTCGCACTCGCTCGAGCTACATTACCCGTGTCTTCCAAAAACTGCCGCAGCTCGATGTAGTCCACATTAATTATCGCATCAATCAGAACACGATTCTCGAACGTAGCATCGATCTCTCGCTAGATCCTTCGTCGCCATTCGTGTACCCACCACCAACGTGCATGAACCGTTGCTCCAAATGATTTTACGCGCGAGTCTCGCCATCGTGGATTGTCTGTGTTCAATGGCGAAGCCCAGACGCTTGGAACGACAAAATTCTTCGAATCGCTCGATGAACTCGTCGCATCGTTGCAGTTTCGCGAAACACTCCACCAGAGTGATGACTTGGTCGCTCTACTCCAACAGTTCGCGTTCCACTCAAATGATTTTCCATATTTTTTTCACAGTCTTTAGATCACATCGAACTCTTCCACAGAGCACTTGCACGTGACTCGTTCATAGCCCGCATTCTTTTTATACTGGAGCACCACTTTATATTTATAATTTTATAATAATGTAGCCGTGATACATGATGGCGGAGTGACGTTTATCACATTCATAACATCATTACACATGACATGAAAATATTTTTTTTTACAGCGGGATCCTTTTTGTGCGATGTAATTCAGTGTATGTGTACCGCCAATTATCGACAGTTCAACTATTTTTTCATCACGCGCAAGAATCATAATATTCCTGCAGCAGAAAAAATTGATCTCCATTGCGATTTTCGACACACAAAAATAGTCGTTGTCTGTTAAACTGTGAGTCTTATATCTATTTTCAAAGTCATAGTCCTTACAATGCATAATACTTTCTGTCGCACGAGACCAGAAACAAACATTCTTCGTTAATGAATGCTGTTTCATGATGCGCTTACTGCATATTCCTAATTCTCAATCGCGTAGGAACTGCACCGGTGATATTCGCACACCACTCTCTCTCGCTAATTTCCGAGAATGCGCATCACATCTTTTTGATTATGTCTTTTATCGGTTCTTCATCATCATTCGTTCCATCGGGATTCATGTTTCGTTCATACAAGTCTTGTTCACAATATTGTTCATAATAGTTTTTTCACTGTGTACAGATTGAATACATATTGCACGGAATTATAATGTACATTGACACTCTGCAATTCGAGCAAAACCCACCGCCTAGCGCTTCAATATAATCGATCCGTGCTTCCTGATGAGATACATTCCTCTAACGTCAGTGTCAGCCAAATAAGTCATACATGATGCATATACGGCTAAAGCGCCGTTATGTAACAGTGGATCACAATGTTTAGTACGATCATTCAACGCAGGAATTTCCAAAGACAGCACGATATTTTCTCGACGATCGGTATCGTTCTCGTTCAAATCACTAGCATAATAGTATCAAATAACACTTCTTCTAAATCTTCTAATTCTTCTAATTCTTCTTGAGCTTCATGTTCTACTTCTATTTCTATTACATCTTCCATCTTGAATAAAACTCGAAGAAAAAAATTTTGTAAAAATTGAAGATTCGCATATGTATTTTTTTACAATAAATCTTTCACTACTGACAGCATGTATACAGATCTCTCCATTTTTATATGCTACTGAGGATAGAATTTGCATTTTTGTGAACATTCTTTTTCCATTATCGAATTTTTTACTTTTGTATCCCTCTAGGTGATTCATAGTATGGTCTAATGATTTCTATATCGTAACTAAGATATGTAAATTCCACATTTTTGACAAAAGACTAGATGGAAATGATAATTTCATTTTAGAAGATATTGATGGTACATTATTTTCATGAATAGACATACTTTATTGTTGTTAGTGTCGATCTCTTAGATAAAAAAAAGGTTCGATATCATTAAAGTGCATTCTTAGTACATGTGTCATTATGCATTAGGCTTAATGACAGTTACATTAAAAATTAACTTGCATATTTTTTAAGCTAAGTAAAATTCTAGATTGCTTAAAACTCATTTTTAAAAAAAGATAATGGAACAATCAGATTATCAATCACTTTATTGTCGTTGGTCTCGATACCCTTAGATAAAAGAGATTCGATATTAGATTGCATTCTTGATGTGTGTCAATTTGATATTCTTCGACGTCGCAATCTTCAAAGTATAATGTATATAAAAAAATCCCCTCCTCTTTAAGATGTGTACAAAAAAATGTGGAAGGGAACATTGTTTAAAAGAAGAGCTCCGGGTAACGCATCAGTCATTCAGAGAGCTTAAACAGAGTTCAGATAGCTATTGCTAATTATAAGTTCTCCGAGAAAATAAAATATCTCAAGCCATGAATTATTACGTTTCAACAGCAGCAGCAGCAGCAGCGGCAGCGGCAGCGGCAGCGGCGGCGGCAGTGGCGGCGGCAGCGGCGGCAGCGGCGGCAGCGGCGGCAGCGGCGGCGGCAGCGGCAGCGACGGCGGCAGCGACGGCGGCAGCAGCGGCAGCGATAGCAGCGGCAGCAGCAGCAACAGCTGCAGCAGCAGCAGCAGCGGCAGCAGCAGCAGCAGCAGTGGTAATAGTAATAGTGGTAATGGTGGTAGTAGTAATGGTGGTAGTGATAGTGGTAGTAGTGATGCGAATTAAATCGCGTGCGAGAAGAAAACATGAGAAAGAGCGCAACGAGAAGAAGAGAGAGAGAATGATGTAAGTAAAGAGAATAATATAGGACCGCAACGGGTGAGAAAGAAAGAACAAAATCCCTCTACTTCAGATCCTGGTGATGCACTCCCTTGAACTCTGTGTGACACCCTCCCCCCGCATGCGCGCGCATTTCATATATATACTAATACATATTCTAGTTCTTTAGAACCCACCTATTTATTTTACTTTCCTGCAAAAATTATCCCCTCCCCCCAATTTGTTTGTAGTTAGAGCTGTACGCAATCTTTACACGTTCAGTATTGCTTTAGTCGCTTGTACGAAAAGGTCAACAACAGCAGCAGCACCAGCAACAGCAGCAGCAATGTATTCCGCTGTAGGAAGTAACATACGAAAAAAAAATTATTACGTTTCACTTCAGAATAATGATGAAACTCCATCATTTACAAAAAGATGTGCCAAGTAAGTTTAAAAATTCCCCATTTTATACTTTTTAAAATTAACTATCTAATTATAATGTTATTTAATGTTTCTTTTATATTTCTTATAGCGCACCCATGCATCGTGCAATTCGTATACTAGGCAGGAAATACGCATTGACACGTACAGGATACACATTTTTAAAAATTGGTATCAACGTTGGCCCACCGAACTATGTGGAGATTACGATAGGAGATAATAGTGGAATTAATATTATCGAAACATGGAGGACTCTATAAACAACGTCGAAATATCTTCGGCATCATCACAAGAGTAATTCTATTAGCGTTGACTATGCAATTCAGTGTGATTGAAAATGCTAAAATTGTATGTTTGGAATCATCCGACGTACGTTTAATAATGATTGAATCAACAATATTGTTTATGTTCAACTTAGATCAATGCATTGAATTAGCATTTGATCAATTGGTTGATCGAGAAAATCGATACAAAGTTTACACAATTCTTGAATATTGCATTCACTGTAACGTTAAAGATGTAATATGCGCTAGCGATTATTTTGATAAAAATCAACTCCTTGACTGCAAACTATTAGCTTAGTTTTTGTGCATAAGAAAAAATTATGTAAAAGAAAAAAATTATGTAAAAGAAATATAAATAAAAAAATTTTTAATCTAAAATTATGAT
>Ga0157362_1000870_pt1 | contig 11508 bp, 9 predicted proteins | sample AttlaeALBM3_FD_111480 | JGI IMG/M metagenome (GOLD analysis project Ga0157362, IMG submission 111480) | Fungus gardens microbial communities from leaf cutter ant in Ribeirão Preto, State of São Paulo, Brazil - Atta laevigata ALBM3 | ecosystem: Host-associated > Fungi > Mycelium > Unclassified ... | reverse complement strand
TATATATATATATATATATATATAAACAGAGATAAGCAAAGAAGCTTATTACTTCAATTCTTGGTAATAATGGGTTACGTTTCAGATATAATCTTTTCCTTTGACATTCTATTTTGTCTTTTCTTCAGCAATCTATCATGGGTTCTCTTCATCTCGAGTATCTCCTTCATCTCCTCCTTGTCTTCTTCCTAAAATCGATAGCGTCGACATAGAAAAACTATTTATTCTCACCCATAGGTTTACGAATACTCACAGTTTGATTTAATCGAAGAACCAACGCTTTACGACCGTCGGACATGGGCTGAGAATAGTCTGTCAACTTTTTCAGTCTTTCAGCAGGACTCACGCCTCTCTCCACGACTAGAACTATGCGCGCCCACTGACATACGTGAAATAATTAACAAAGTCAGCCTTTGTACAATTCGCGAATAGTCATCTTATTTTTTTTTTTATGTAAACAATCACCTAAGATATTTTTACACCCCAATTAAAAATCATTATCGTTAACGACATAGTGTACATTATTGATTGTTTTCCAATTGATTAGTATTTGGAAACATTAGAAATATGGATTTACTCAAAATTTTCTGAAAGAAATAGAAACCAAACAGATATTATAAACAAATTGAGCACATTAAATAGCTTATTATATAAGAGTATTATATGATAATATTTCTAAAAATACAGATATTAATTAATAATAATTTTTTGTTGCGAGTTTTCGAGATTTTATATCTTAATTTTTATATTTAAACATTCGTAAAGAATAATTATAAAAAAAATAAAGTTATTTAAAAAGAAAGAAAATATGTTAAACAATATTTATTTTACAACAATTCACATTTTTTTTCGCCGCCGCGCTGGGATATAAAAACACCCCAGATGATTATTTCCGGATTTCTATTCAGACCGCATCGATAATACACATTTAGTTTGGATTATATATAGTACGTTTATTATATGTGCTAAAAATTATATTTACAATATTTTATAATATATTTAAAATATTTAATACATTTTATATTAGCTTCAAAATTATTGCACTTTATACCGACGATATATATATATATATATATATATTCCATGTTATAATTATTCTGTACGTGTTAATTACATATATTGATCAATGATATGCAATAATTTACAGTGTATTTTATATTCAAAATATCAAACGGCTCAAATGGAAAATTCATTTTATAATAAAATAAAATATTTCTAGAATTATTATATTTATATTGTATTATATGAATATTAAAAATGACAAATAATATTCATTTAACATTCTAGGAATATTATGTTTATAAAGCATTGATTACCTACTTGCCGTTGCCATTCGTTCCTGGTTTCAGCGATCTTCTGGTAAGTATTGCCCATCATAGCGATCAACATGTTCACGAGCAAGATTGCCACGATCGCCATATACAATACAAACAGCAGCTGCAATTATATAGCGATTATCGTTGTAACGCTATTCGACCGACTGTATTTGACGCTCTTTTGTATGAGTCATTCATTACGTGAAAAAATTTGTGTGACTTATCTAATTGTCGTTAAAACATATCATGTGAATGTTAATTAGAAGATATGAAAGATGGTATTGTTTACTTCTATCTATGAATACTGAGCACATGTCTGAGCGACGGCAAGTAAAATACCTTGGCCTCGAATTCATGCTCGGTTCTGTCAAACGCGCCAAAGTAATCACCGAAATTCGTCATGCTCATTAGGAACATCGCCATAACACTTTCCATCGGCGATGGCATCGGATTCGTGATAGAGTCGTCGATGCCCTCTGGAGTGTTTGGGTTATCGAATGACAGGAATATGATGTAATATGCTGTAAATAAACTAGGTATTTATAATTGTAACAGTGTATTGTTTACATCGCGTGTGATATATTTGTCCAAAATACGCGAGAATCTCGTCGCGGAAATATTTAACTCTCCGAAGCTGACGTCAAAATCCATAACACAGATACTAAAGTGTGAGATCATTTAATTTATGTTAAGAGACACTAATTTCAAGAAATCAGAATGATATAACTCGTATGAAAGAGAATGAACTATTTGTTTTAATAATGATTCAAATTTGCACGATTCTCTCTAATAAATATTTTTTAGAACTATTTTTAACTATTTTTTTAAATTCACTTATTATTTATAGTAGTCATTATAATTATGACATGATATTTGTTGAATAGATTTTATTTAATTATATGTAAAGTCCACATATTTTATCTAATTATATGTAAGAAAATATATTTGTTAATTATAACGCTCTAATAACTGCGTCTATTTTTGCTTTTAATGGCCTATCAATTAATTTTTCATTTATTTGTTGAATAGAAATATTTATTTTATTTATCATTTTTATCTTGATTTTATTACATTAATATTTGAAATTATCTCAATTTATAATATAATTTTTTCATATTTATAAGAAAACTATCATTTATATGATTATTATTATTACATTATATAACAGTAATAGTCATAAAAAGGAGTTCTTAGCCATAATTATTTTATCTCGCAACTATAGTCGCAAATATCAAACACTTTTCTCTCAGTGCGGGTCCAATAGACTACTACAACTCTGGATGATTAAGATGATGTTTTCCGGAACTAACTGATCGATCATCAGCCATGGATCATATTAATCTATCTATATTAATCTATAAAATTTCTTATTGAGGAAGAAAAAATATCGCTTTCTCTTCGCGAACGAACAGACGGTTCATTCAAGTAGCGACGGCGCTATGTCGTTTGTTTGCGAAAAGTAAGACACAATGGCACATAGCGTTGCGGTCACGTTGCTGATTGCATAACGGCGTGCGTCGCATCATTTAACGTATCTCGAGACCTTCTCGACATAGCGCTTCCTTTTGCGGTTTCTTCCCCATCGTTTGTTAGTACAGAAGACCTTCAACGGGTCGGGTGATGTGTGTGCTTTGCAGCGTCCAATAAAATCATCGATTAGATCACACGACATTATGCGTGTCCGATGCTGATGCTGTTATACCAGAGGCTAATTAACAATTGTTGGGAATTAATAGAATAAGGCACCGGTCGGTCATCGTCGGTATGTCACCGGTGGAATTGATGATGTTTCTTATTTTTTACATGTGCCATCTCTTACAGCTTCGATTATCAATTGCGATAATCGACAACAAGGTTATTCGTTTATTGTGTTCGGGACAGGTCTCATTCAGAAAGATAAATGGAACAGCAGTTATGAAATCGAAGGAGAAATATAAGAACCCTCTTTTTCTTTTTGAAACGCCACGTGTTACCTTGAGAGAATCCCATGACGAAGACGAGGTAGATGGAGACGAATCTGATGAGGTCTCCCATGATCATCCTGTAAATCATCACGACGAATGGTCCGACCGTCTTGAAGCCCCGGCAGAAGAATAAAAAGTATGGCGCCGTCGTCAGCATCACTACGACCGCTAGCATATCTTCGACCTCATCGGAGCAGATAAATCGTAAAACCGGGAACCACATCAGGATGCAACATGAGATCAGGAACATCACACGTGACGGCACTGTCATCTAAAAATTGCGCTTGCGTTAATATGAGTAGCGTTCTTGTATATTTTGTAATTCGTTATAACATAAATCATTTCATTCATAGTAGATGGAGAAAAGTGTTTGGTTGGATTAATTAGAATTCTGGTTGAAAATGGACGAATCAAAAGTTTCTGGTTGAATCTAAAATTCTAGTTGTACCTAATTCTAATTAAATTCCGGAATTCTGATTCATATAATCAAAACTTTCTAGAACTTTTATTCATTTTCTACTAGACATTTTTTTCAATGTACTCAATGGATACTTAATTCGATTTGGTGACACAAATCGATATAAATGTCGTTCTGTCTTCATTACTCACTGGAAGAAAGACAGAATGATGTTTGTGTCACTAAATGGAAAACGTTCAATACTGATTTATGATAGAGTCGATTTAAAAATTGGAGAATTATTAAGACAAAAATTATTAAAACAAGTCTTATTACTTTTTGTACATATTAAAAATAACATTTTGAATGACTTACGAGATTTTCGATGAACATATGAAGACCTAAGAATCTCGCCTCCCGCAACGCAGCCAAGATGTAAAGCACCGCTGCGATGAACATAAAAATTTCCGCAGTTAGACGAATCTTTGCACTCATTTCTGATAGCTGCATGAGTCTGCATTCCTCCGAGAAATCGTCCCACCTATTAAATAAGTATTTATTTCATGATTTTAATATGAAAAAATGTATAACAAATACACGCAGACAGTTAAGTCTACTTGACAGATTTTGTAAAACATATGTAGACAAATTTTGCAGAAAAGTTACTTTCTAAAATATTTCACATCTTGCAATGGAATATTTTGGAAATATTTCTTATGCTGTGTGAGCATGTAATTAATATCTCTATTTACATCAATAACTTTTGTAATATTTCTTGTATAATATAAATTTCATTATAAATATTAAATATTATATTTGAATGTACCAATAATTGCGATTAAATTTTGGTCGCGCGACGCCGTCGATAATTGTCTTGACAGTTGAATTCGCGTCAGTTTTGTTGTAAGTATTCATAACATAATCCGATGCGTTTGGAGGGCTATCGGTATACCACAGAGTATGAATGGCGGCCTCGTCAGGAGGACTCAGAATGCCTTCATTTTCGTTCAACGTCAAGAGCAAAATGCTCTTCAGGGCTGACGTGATGTTTGACGTTACTTGCAGTTGGATCTTCTCTAACGATTCCTGCGTCATATTTAAGGATGATTTGAAATTCGAGGTAAAAGCCGCTACGAGACTATTTGTAACCAATTCTGACAGATCCGAGCTTTGAAGAGTCTTGAGAATTATGAGTTCCGTTATATTGGAGGAATTTGTCCTCGTTGACGTATCGTTTGCGTTTTCGTCAGTTTCTATGATTGATGGGCCAGGTCGAAGAGTGAAGCTAATCAGCGACAGTACGAAGTAGAAGCAGAAAAGAAAGAATTGATTGTAGAATCTAAAAATAAAAAATTTCGTAGTATATAATTGTTTTATAATTATTTTTTATATTTAATTAAAAAATATGTTTTAGCGTTAATTTTAATTTAGTTTAATTTTTTATAAAATTTTTATAAAATAGAAGTTTCCTTTTCCTTCTATTATACGTACCGAGATTTAACGAAAGTATTCCACTTGGCATTTAAAAGATCGACTAACACACCGTCCATTAATTCTAAATGTTCATCTTTATCCTACAATCATCGTGAAAACATTTTATCTGTACGTTTTAACGATAAAATATAAATAGCATAATTTATTCGCTTACACCAAAGACAACCAGATTCAGGGCGGAATTATTGTTGATTGTGCCCGTATTAACGTCGATCGTATCTATTTGCGACAAAGGGTAGGCTGCGCAAGTTATACTACCGATTTGCCAGTATATCTCTCTTTCGATATTCATAATGTGAAAGAACATCTCAATCCTGGCCAATTTTGCAGCCAAAGTCAACGGAGTCAAATGTTGAACGTTTCTTATGCCGAGAGAAGCTCCTACTTCATAAGCCATGTCGAACGTGGCCTAGAATTAAATTGAAGATTAAAAAAATAACAAGTGCCATGAAATTATTTGTAATAATTTTTTGTACTTTTTTAAGTAAATGATAATTTGCCTTGATATTTTTTATTGATAAGTATTGTTAAGTCAATTATTAAATCAATTATTCCGATAATATTTTTTAGTAATTAAACTACTGTAGTAATATCACGAATTAAATTGATAAGTAATTTTTTAATAATTTGATGCTCAATCAGGCATCTTATTAAAAAGGATGTTAATAAGTTGAAAAACTGTAAATAAACAGTTTTGACCGTTATGGCCATTACTTCTATTTCTTATTGTTGAATTTTCAAATGTACGATGCAGTAAGATTCTTACTGTTAATATTTTTTGAGAATAAAAGTATCAAAGATATAATACTCGCCAATTTCTCATATATTACTAGCATATGCATAACGGTATTGCCATTCGTGTCCTGCTTATCAGGATCCGCACCTCTGGCTAATATAAGCCTGTAGCACTCTTCCTGACCGAGACATGCGGCGAAGCTTAACGGATATTCTCCCCAGTATACATAACTATGGACATAATGATAAGATAGATCGTCTAACTTTATTGAATAGACATGTAACATTACATTACATTCTCGATATGGCGCTCGACAAGATACGTTAAAATCTCGGATGAACGAATCCGTTTATGTTTTGTAGAATTTAATCTCGATATTTTATTTAGAACTCGATTTATTTAGAACTCGAAACAATGTTTAAAATTAATGATTTAATTAAAGAATCATAATGAAATTTTTTTTGTTTCGTCGTTAAGCGAGAAGTAACGATAATCTAATGTCGTTTTCGAGTAATAAAATAATACAGTATACCCGTTGTAATTGGTTTCCGATGAAACACACACCCACTCGTGATCCATATTGTCAAACCTCGACGCCTTCTGATCTTCTGGGCACATGAAGTTGCCGAAGCACCTCTCGTGGATAATGCGCGGATCGTCTGCTCCACTATCGAGAAGGAACTTAACCATCGATGGATCCTCGTTTACAATAGCGATGTGCAAGACATTCTCTCCTAAATCCGAAATAAATTCGAAATAAATATAAAACTGTGAGGCTGAAAAGATGCAAATCTTTTTTCAACTAGATTACATTTTTATGAATTAAAATGTCATATGTTATATATAGGATGAATCATAAGAATATTTTAAAATTTCATAAACACGTTCCTTGATAAAAAGAAAGAATAAATGTCTCTACGAACATTAGATCGCAAATGTTTCGTTATCGAAATAATGAAATCCTGTACATTTGCAATAATATTTTTGCAATAATGTGTTTTGTAGATAGATTTATGTGATCTGAATTCAAAAGAACTTCTTGATTAGAAAATCATAAAAGTCGTGGGAGTCCCCTTGAGGGAATAAATGATTTACCTCAGAAATGCTAATCATCCATTATGCAAGCAATATTCTATGAATAAATAATTTAATCAGAATGCTTATCGGAGAATTTATCGATAGCGGATATTCTACGCACAATTTATAGACTGCCTTATGAAGAAGATTCAATAACAGCTTTAATTCATAGCATTTAATCTATTCCATAATCATAATCAATGATCATTGTAACAATCGCAGAAAAACTCAAACTTACCATAGTACTCGTCGCTTAGATAAATATCGTTTATAAGCTTCGGATAGAAACGCAACAGTCGTTTTGCCAAATCAGCATGAATGGCAGTCGCGTGCAACATGCACAAATGCAAGATAGTTTCGCCAACAGCACCTCTGTCGCTTAAATTCCAACATACCAGTCTATATTTGCTTTTATCTATCAAGAATATTTATTGGTTAGATAAATTCTTATACAACTTGCAAATCTGCAGATAAATTGTAGAAATATGCTTGTGTAGTTTGACAATGTATATCATAATCGTCAGCAAACATTAACTAACAAACATATAACTGTTTATTATAATTTTCCACTTAAAAAATTCTAATAAAAAGTTACGAGTCGCAAACCAGATGATAATTGTTAACAATTAAAATTTATCGAAATCTAATACATATAATATACAAACATTTCGACCTTATCAGGTCATCTTCAGTGTCGTATAATATAAATGAGTAATTTAATTATTCTACAAAATTTTCAATTTTCAAAGAATTCATATTATGTCAATTCTTTCAATAATTAAAGATGGTATATCATGACAATTAAAAAATGCCTCATTGCAACTGTATATCATTAGGTTGTCGTTACAAAGGTCGATAGATGTTGGCTATTCCAAAACTTAGATCATATATGAAAACTAGAAGTTTGAAGTATCCCAATTGTAACAAGTTCACAATTCACATCAAAAATTGAAAAAATTGTTCATCGCTAGAAGGAGATCGTTATGTTTAAAAATTTTTAACTAAAACATTTTTTCCATTTAACAATACAATTATAATATAATGTATTGTATGATAATTATATTATATTTAATATGTAATAGTTATATTGATAAGTGACAAATTATTGATTAACAATTATGTTACTATTATAGTTGGTGTTTGTTGGGAAAGAAGTTTAACTTCGTTATTACCTATCTTGGCCTCATCAACTTCCTCATCGCCCATGTCTTTATCGATATCATAATCAGCTGGATTTTCCATGGCTTTTAAAGGCGGCAGCTGCACAGCGCGAAAGAAAAATTATTTGAAGCACCGATATCGAAGCTACCAATTATGATAGTATAACAGCGAAATTGATGATCACGTACCATTTTATGCCGCGGACGATCTTTATTTCGTAGAAGAACTAATTTGTCCACTGGTATCCACTTGCCTTTTCCCTTGTTGTACAAAAACGGTTCAACTTTGGTTCTCATCGCGTGATCCAACTCCGCAAACTGTTTGGTCTGCGTGGCTCTTTTCATCATGTCCACCAACAATCCGCCACCTGCAAACCTTGCTAGATAGCTAAATATTGGACTTGCGAAACAGCCGACAAAAACAAAGTGTATAAAAGTTGCTTCTTAAAATGAAAAGAAAGTAAAAAAAAATGTACAGCGTTAATGTGAGTTCAGTCAAACGCAGTTAGTAGGGTGCAAAAAAATTGAGACTTATTTAGAAATAATTCATAATAAAATTTCCGACTCAAAATGATTATTATAAAATGTCAAAACTTTTTGCAACATTGCTCACTATGTTTAGGAATCCTACATAAATATTTAATAATTCAATTAAATTAATTATAATAGATGAATTTAGACCAACTAGAATAATATAATTAAATAAAAATAATTAAATAAAAGTATAATTAAATAAAAGAAAACCTATATTGATCAAATCAGAGCTTGAATATTTTGTGAATTTATATTCGGTGTCTTCAGACACTCATTCGGCTACCATTCATCGTCTGACAATCGTCCGATGTCGTATGTTAGTTTTGTGACGTCGTCCGATAGTCGACTGTCCGGCGCGACTGTGTTGTGCCATTCTACTCATTTACTAAAACTCAAGCATTGCTTGACTCCAGCAGGAAATCATCTGCATGTACCGCAGGTTTAATTTGATTTTACGTCAGAAATGAAAGATACCGCATGAAAAATTAAGGCTCTCGCAAACAGGATGCGGTAATGCTTACCGTCAAGCAAAGTTAGCGCAATAACCAATTATTCTTTCGCTTTTATGGTAAAGAAATAAACTGATTGGCTCTCGCTCTCTGATTGAATTTCCGCCGCGCGATAAGCCACGTGTAGAGGATTAATTAAGATGCCTTTTTATATCGACGCTTATTTTTAGCATCAAAATAAGTCACATGATCAAAATTGATGCTTGATATTCGTCAATTTTTATTATATGACTTATTTTAACGCCGAAAATGAGCGTCGAGCGTCGGCGCGAATTTGAAAAGGCACCTTTAACCAATGCGGGAGATCCCCGTCGAAAGTTGGCGCGAATTTCGGAAAGCTGACAGTGATTCGAGAAAGTTCGCGACGATTCACCGTCGCGCGACCACACAGAATTAATTCGGCGGACGGCACGTGGACGCGCGTTGCAGGTATTTGGATCGTGTCGAGTGCTCGAGAGCTATATCGGACACACACATATTAGAACTCCGTCCATCAGCGACGGAATCGGTGCGGTGACTCAAGGATGATAAATACGGGAGAGGCAGAAGAGAGCAAAGAAAGCTTGGCGGCCCTCGAACCGTCTCAATTGGCGTCAATTCCGCGCGCCGCGTTGCTAGAAACGCATGTACCGTGATGGCATTCCTATTTTCGCGGTCGAAGAGCCCTCGGCGTTTTCCGGCGCTGGTTAAAAACAACACGTGCAATTACGTTGCGCATGGTAAATCAGTAAATGCTACCTGTCAGCTGATGTCAGAACCCAAAGAACACATCAAGTCTAGAGAAAGTAAAAATGATAATTTTTTATGACGTCCTGAATGTCAAAATGATGATTTTTTGGTTACAAAATTATTTAACTGTTTATCAACGTTAAGAATCAAAATAAAATCATTTTTTATTAAATTGTGTATTCTCTTTGGAAATATTATGAGGGAAAATCAGAAAAGATGCTGAAATCATCGTTACTTTTTTCTTCTTTCAGACGACATATCGCGTAATTGTCACAGTAACTCGGTCTTAGAACTTCAGTCTTAGAATTTTTATCTTCGGTATCTAGGCATGAAACGATACATCTCATCGATATAAATGTATAATTGTTGATATAATTGTTATAATTATTAAAAATATTATTGTAAATTTGTGTTCAACGAATGAAATGATAAAAAATTTTGTTTGTTTTTTTTTAACTTATTATTTTGATCTATATTTATCATCTATATTTAATCATCTGATCTATATTTAATCATTTTTAGTTTTAATTTTTATTACTCTTAAAAACTCAGAATTTATGCAAATCAATGATCTAATGACACACATTGTGCTGATTCCAACAGAATTAACATTGAATCGATCGTACTTTGAACCAAAAAAAATAAAATCACGATCTTAGTTTATCTCTTACAAAACAGATCCATGAAAATATTATAAGAAACAACATAACTTGATTGACATGCAAATCCTACTTTAGAAGTAACGCTGTAGCAATTGTATCACAACTTACATAATAAATTATATTTGCGGAATCATTCTTTGTTTCGGGAGCAATATGCATGAACATGCGTTTGCTCTTCTTATTTTATACACAAAAAATTAGACAAGACATGCGCAAAAACAAAACATTTGGACTATGAACAGATTATAAATGGACTATAATAAGTCGAATATTGAGACGAATAAACATTATAATAAATTGTTCTGAAGATTAAAGTGAAGTGATAATAAATTGAAGATTAAAGTCTCGAAACATTTAACTGTATTGTAAATAAAAGATATTTTTATAAATCAATTAGGACCTTATCCACGCCTATATTTTCATTAGTCCTTGTTTCTTTAAATAAATTGTTCTATTTTCAACACGTTAATCTTTAATGCACTTAATTTTCTACAAGTCCAGTTATACACGCATAAGCTTAATATATCGTTATCATGCAACTTACGGAGTAACCGAAATCCAAAAGGATATTAAGAATCATGTACACGCGACAGATGTCCATATAGTTCTTTAAGAGATGTCCTAAGAATGTCTAGAGGACGTTCTACATCCTAAGGACGTCTTCAAGACGTTCCTCGGAAAATTGTAATAGGAGACCGGAATTTCAAGGAGTCAAAAACTTGACACAACAAAGGCAAGTCTTCGACTAATAAAGTATTAGTTATTAGTATCAACAAGTAGTTATATAATTATATTATAAATATTTAAATTACAATTAGAAGCTCTATTATAGTGAATATAGAAGCTCTATTATATTATACATAGTGTACCTTTAAGCCAACTTGCTCATTACTGAATTAATTATTAAATATTATAGCTTTAATTTTATCT